>Ga0315336_1003590_pt1 | contig 20269 bp, 17 predicted proteins | sample ASW5metaG_FD_204512 | JGI IMG/M metagenome (GOLD analysis project Ga0315336, IMG submission 204512) | Ammonia-oxidizing marine archaeal communities from Monterey Bay, California, United States - ASW #5 | ecosystem: Environmental > Aquatic > Marine > Intertidal zone | place: USA: California... | reverse complement strand
CGGGCCACTGGCCGAATCAAGACGAATTCGGTGTGTACATCGGCTCCGGAGTCGGTGGTTTCCCGGAACTGGTGGCCGGTCACGAGCAGGTGCTTCGCGAAGGTATGAAGCGGATGTCACCGTTCCACATTCCCCGGTCTCTCGTGAACATCGCCGCTGGGCAGGTGGCCATTCGGTTTGGCGCTCGGGGGCCGAGTCTGTGTGTCGCGACAGCCTGCGCGGTCGGTAATCACGCGATCGGAGAGGCCTATCGGGCGATCTGCTACGGCGACGCAGAGGTGATCGCAGCCGGCGGAGCCGAGGCTGGATTGTCGCCGTCGGGGTTTGCCGGCTTCATGAATATGCGGGCACTCAGCCGTCGCAATGACGAGCCCGAGCGCGCAAGTCGGCCCTTCGATCGCGATCGAGATGGCTTCGTGATGAGTGAGGGTTCGGGAATCGTCATCCTCGAGACCCTCGAGCACGCCTTGGCGCGAGGCGCACGAATCTACTGCGAAATCGTCGGTTATGGAGCTACTACCGATGCTTTTCACGTCACTGCACCCGCGCCGGGTGGTGCTGGCGCTGCCCGATGCATGGCCAAGGCAATGCGCGATGCCGGACTCGACGCCGAGTCGGTGGACTACATCAACGCACACGGCACCTCGACGCCCGCCAACGACAGCGCCGAGACCGCGGCGATCCGCAAGGTCTTTGGACCCGCCGCCGATTCACTTGTCGTGTCGTCCACCAAGGGGGTTACGGGTCACCTGCTCGGCGCCGCCGGTGGCATAGAGGCCATCGCAACGGCAAAGGCCTTGCAAACCGGTATTGTGCCGCCGACCGCGAATCTGGACAATGCAGATCCAGAGTGCGATCTCGACTATGTGCCCAACGAGGCCCGGCAGGTGAACCCCACAGTCGCGCTGAGCAACGCGTTCGGCTTTGGCGGGACCAATGCGGTATTGGCGTTCAAGAAATGGGAGCCTTGAGATGAAAATCGCAATTGCATCAGATCACGCCGGACTGGACTTCAAAGCGCTGCTCGGCGAGCACATCGAGGCCGCAGGTCACGAGGTCGCAGATCTCGGTCCACAGTCCCGGGACTCCGTCGACTACCCCGATTTCGGAAAGAAGGTCGCCAAGGGTGTGGCCGGCGGCGAATACGACCGCGGCGTTCTGGTGTGTGGCACGGGTCAGGGCATGGCGATGACTGCGAACAAGATCCCGGGCGTTCGCGCCGCGGTCGTACAAGACGTGTTCTCGGCTCGCATGGCGATGCTCCATAATGACGCTCGCGTGTTGTGCCTTGGCGAGCGTGTCGTCGGTCCCGGACTGGCGAAGTCTCTCGTTGACGCCTGGCTTGAGTCCAGCTTCGAGGGCGGTCGGCACGCCAGGCGAGTCGGAAAGATCGAGAACGGTTAGGGGTGCCTCCGGCCAGCCCATACGGCCGGATCCTGGAGCCCTGAACATGCGCCTTCTGGCCAACTCCGATCCGGCGGTACACGCCGCGATCCTCTCTGAATTCCAGCGTCAACAGCACGATCTCGAGCTGATTGCCTCCGAGAACTACGTCTCCGAGGCCGTGCTCATGGCCATGGGAACGGTGCTCACCAACAAATACGCCGAGGGGCTGCCGAATCGGCGCTACTACGGTGGCTGTGAACACGTCGATACTGTGGAGATCCTCGCTCGAAAGCGGGCCAAAGAGCTCTTCGGATGCGTCGGTGCCAACGTTCAGCCCCATTCCGGAGCCCAGGCCAATGCCGCGGTCTACCTGGCGGTCTGCAAGCCGGGAGACACAGTACTCGGCCTCGATCTGACCCATGGTGGCCACCTCACCCATGGCTCGCCGGTGAACGCGTCCGGCCTGATCTACAACGCCATCCACTACACCCTGTCGGAAGAGACTGGTCGTATCGACATGGATCGCGTCCGCGAGTTGGCCCTGGAGCACCGCCCGCGCATGATCGTGGCGGGGGCATCTGCCTACCCACGCATCATCGACTTCGAGGCTTTCCGCGCCATTGCCGACGAGGTCGGCGCCATTCTCTTCGCCGACATCGCGCACATCGCCGGCCTGGTCTGTACCGGTCACCACCCAAGTCCGGTGCCCCACTGCCAGTTCGTCACCACGACGACGCACAAGACGCTTCGTGGTCCGCGCGGAGGCATGATCATGGCGAATCGAGAGTGGGCGAAGGCCATGAACAAAGCGGTGTTCCCGGGCATTCAGGGCGGTCCGCTCATGCACGTGATCGCCGCCAAGGCCGTGGCGTTTGGCGAGGCGCTGAAGCCGGAGTTCAAGGACTACTCCCAACGCATCATCGACAACGCCCAGGCGATGGCCAACCGTCTGCAGGAGCGCGGGTTCTCCCTCGTCACCGGCGGCACCGACAATCACCTGATGCTCATCGACTTTGGCGACCTCTGCAGTGGCAAAGAAGCCGAGGACGCACTGGGCAAGGCCTCCATCACCGTGAACAAGAACACCGTTCCCGGCGAAAAGCGCAGCCCATTCGTGACATCGGGCGTGCGAATTGGAACGCCCGCCATGACCACCCGCGGCATGGGCGTGGCCGAATCCACCCAAATCGCGGACTGGATCGCCGACGTCATCGACCATCGCGACGACGAGAGCTACCTCGAGACCCTCGGCGAGAAAGTCCGCGACATGTGCGCTCATCACCTCCCTTATCGCGAGGATTTGCACGGCTGATGCGCTGCCCCGAGTGCCAGCACGAAGACTCCCGGGTCATCGACTCGAGAACCGCCGGTGACGCCATTCGCCGCCGGCGCCAGTGCAGTGACTGTGGGGCGCGCTTCACCACACACGAGCGGCTGGAAACCCCGATTCCGGTGGTGATCAAGAAAGATGGCCAGCGGGTTCCCTTCGCGCGACACAAGGTCCTTGGCGGGATTCGGCTCGCATGTCGAAAACGACCGATCGACGAACTCGGCATGGAAAACGCCGTCGCGAAAGTCGAGGTTGCCCTCGTGGATCTTCGAGTTTCGGAGATCACCACGGCCCAGGTGGGCGAGGCGGTCATGAAGGTGCTCCGAGAAACCGACGCGGTGGCCTATGTGCGCTTCGCCAGCGTCTACAGGGCGTTCGAGAGCGTGGGAGAGTTCGCCGAGGCGATCACGGACGTCGAGGAGTCGGGTTGATCGACGCTTCTTGGATGCGGCGCGCCCTCGACCTGGCCGCAACCGCGCTCGGGAATACGGCGCCGAATCCCGCGGTCGGCGCGGTCCTGATCCGCGAAGGCGGAGTCATCGGTGAGGGCTGGACCCAGCCCGTCGGCAGAGACCACGCCGAGGCGGTTGCGGTAAAGTCCGCTGGAGAGGCGGGTTTCGAGACTGCAGGTTCGACGATGTACGTCACATTGGAGCCGTGTTGTCACCACGGGAGAACGCCGCCCTGCACCGACGCCATCCTGGCCGCAGGAGTCACCAGGGTCGTCGTGGGGACGATGGACCCCTTCCCGGCGATGCGGGGCAAAGGGCTCCAGATTCTCCGAGACGCCGGCGTAGAGGTGCGCCTTGGGGTCGAGCGGGAGCGGTGTGAGAACCAGATCCGAGGCTTCGCGCGCAGCCTCGGTTTCGGCCTGCCCGAAGTCTCCAGCAAAGCCGCGATCAGCGCCGATGGGCACATCGCAACCGGCCTTGGAGAGAGCAAGTGGATCACCGGTCCCCTCGCGAGGGAGGACGGACATCGGCTGCGGGCAAGGCACGACGCGATCCTGGCTGGCATCGGAACAGTCCTCGCCGACGATCCCAGGTTGACGTGCCGGCTTCCGGCGGTGCCTGGGCGCCCGATGCCAACTGATCCAGTTCCCGTCATCCTGGACTCGTCGTTGCGCGTCCCGGCAAATGCCAGGTTGTTCCAATCCAGCCGGCGACCTCTGATTTTCTGCCTGGACTCCGCACCGCAGCGAGATCTCGAGGCTGATGTCGTCCGTCTCGCCGCTGACTCGGACGGACGTGTACCGTTAGAAGCGGCCATGCGCGCTGTAGCCGATCGGGGTTTGCACAGGGTTCTCATCGAGGGCGGCGGGGCGATCCATCGGTCGGCTCTCGATGCTGGCTTGGTCGATACCCTGCATCTTTACGTGGCGGGCGTGATCATCCCCGGCGGTACTCCGTGGGTGACGGGGCCGCCTTTGGGTGCCTTGGGAGACGCCACCCGGATGGATCTGATCGACGTTCGCCGTGTTGGTCCAGACGCCCGCTTGTCGTTCCGTTTGACCCATCGAATCGCACCGGATCCACTCGAGGCGCTCAGGGAAGCGTGATGCTCTCACCGCCCCGCGTTACGGGCGCGAACTCTATGAACGGGGCTGACATGGCCATTCCAATTCAAGCCGATGCCGACTTCGAAGTCATGCCTTCCGATCCGCTTCGGCGCGTCGAACTGGCGATCGCCGATCTCAAGGCTGGCCGCATGGTCATCCTGGTCGACGACGAAGATCGCGAGAACGAGGGCGACATCGTCATCGCCGCCGAAAAGGTGACCCCTGAAGCCATCAACTTCATGGCCGTGCACGCGCGCGGACTCATCTGTTTGTCGCTGACTTCCGCCCAGGTCGAGCGCCTCGGCCTGACCATGATGGCGACCAACAACAAGTCGGCCTACGAGACGGCGTTCACTGTGAGCATCGAGGCTCGCGAGGGCGTGACTACAGGCATCTCCGCCGCAGACCGCGCCCACACGACACTCGTGGCGATCGACCCAGGTGTCACCCCCCGCGATATCGTCACTCCCGGGCATGTCTTTCCTCTCCAGGCCCGTGATGGCGGCGTCCTCGAGCGCGTTGGACAGACGGAGGGCTCCGTAGACCTCGCGCGCATGGCTGGCCTGACCCCAGCTGGCGTCATCTGCGAGATCATGAATAACGACGGCACGATGGCCCGACTGCCGGATCTCGAGGTCTTCGGTCGCAAGCACAACATCCGCATTGTGGCTGTCGCGGATCTGATCAAGTACCGCATGCGCAAGGAGCGGGTGGTGCAGCGCGAGTCTCACGGCACGCTCGAGATTCCGGGGCTCGGAACCTGGCAGACCCGTCTCTATCGAAGTGTGGGAACCGAGGGGCTGCACATGGCGCTTTGGCAGGGCGACCTGGACAGCGAACCGGCCCTGACCCGGGTGCAGGGTGCGCCGGTCTGCTGGTCATTCCTCAATCCGGGCGTGTCGAAGGCCTCCTCTACGGCGATGCATGCCTTGGGGATGATTCACGAGGCCGGCCGCGGGGCCCTGGTCCTGATGCACCTCGATCCACCTCATGCATTGATTCGCAGTGCCTTTCAGCGCGACTTTGTGGGCAGCAGCGAGCCGCCTGTTCGGGCGGCAGCCGACACTCTGAGAGATCTCGGCACCGGCTGCCAGATCCTCGTCGATATCGGGCTGCGCGACCTGCGGCTCCTCTCCAGCTCTCCGCGTCCGATCGTTGGTATCGAGGCCTATGGCCTGTCGATTGTCGAACGTATCGAGCTCATCTAGACACAGGAGGTCCACAGTGGCACGGACCATCGAGGGCAACCTCACCGACCCGGGCGGTCGCTTCGCAATCGTCGCCGGACGCTTCAACGAATTCATCACCGCACGTTTGATCGAGGGGTGTGAGAATGCGCTTCGACGGCACGGCGTGGACACGGAGAGCCGTCTCGACGTCGTCTGGGTTCCCGGTGCCTACGAGATCCCTCTCATCTGCGACAAGCTGGCCGGATCTGGCAAATATGAGGCGGTCATCGCCCTGGGCGCGGTCATCCGCGGGCACACCACCCACTACGAATATGTGGCCGGCGAATCCGCCAAGGTGGGCGGCATCTCGCTGAAGCACGGATTGCCAGTGATCTTCGGGGTGCTTACTGTGGAGACCATCGAGCAGGCCATCGAGCGCGCCGGGACCAAGGCGGGGAACAATGGCTACAAAGCGGGGACCGCAGCGATCGAGATGGTAAACCTCATCAATACTCTGGAGGCGTGAGCATGGCGTCGAGACGCCGAGCCCGTGAATACGCCCTCCAGGCGCTTTTCCAGGCGGACATACGCGATGTACCTGTGCTGTCCGCCCTCAACGACCTCTGGTCGGGATTGATGGATGGCGAGGGCATCGACGAAACCCGCGCGCCGGAATCCGAAGAGGTGGAGTTCGCGCAGAGAATAGTGGGCGGCGTCGCCGAAAAGCGCGAGGAGATCGACACCCTGATCGAGGCTTCCTCCACGAACTGGCGATTGGCGCGAATGCCGGTGGTCGATCGCAACATCTTGCGAATGGCGGCCTTCGAATTGCTGGATTGCCAGGACATCCCCGCGACAGTCTCCATCAACGAGGCAGTCGAACTCGCCAAGAAATTCGGCACCAGCGACTCGCGGGGCTTCGTAAACGGCATCGTCGACCGCATTGCCCGTCAGCTGAATCGCATCGAAGGAAAGAGGCGGAGATGATCGCCTGGCTGGATCGCCTCGCATCGAGCTGGTGGTTTGGCCACGCCATCTTGTTGGCGGTCTGCGGCGGAGTGGTGACGATGGCCGCACTGCTGACACCGACGCCCGACGTGGTCAGCCTCTTTGGGTTCCCGGTCCCCGAGCTCTGCACCTATCGAAAGATCTTCGGAGTCGGCTGCCCCGGTTGTGGTTTGACCCGCAGTTTTTCGTTCATGGCGCACGGCGCCTTCGTCGAGGCATTCAAGATGAACTGGATGGGGCCGCCCTTCTTCTTGTTCGTCGCGTCCCAGGTTCCTTATCGGATGTTTACGCTGGCACGCGGACGGCGTCCAGAGCCGCCAGTCTGACGAAGTTCCGCATCAGGGCCATGCCCGCCCGCCCCGACAACACCGACTCGGGGTGGAACTGCACGCCCCAGATCGGTAGATGGCGATGGCGTAGCCCCATGATTGCGCCGTCATCACTCCAGGCGGAAATGCGGAGACAATCAGGCAGTTTGGCCTCGTCGACCACCAGGCTGTGGTAGCGCGTCATCGCCGCTCCCGGAGACACCCCTGTGAACAGCCCTGCCGAGTCGTGGTGGATCTCGGTGGCGTGTCCGTGCACGACGTCGTGGCGGACAACCCCACCTCCAAAGGCGAGGCCGATCGCCTGGTGGCCCAGACACACGCCGAGGATTGGAGTTTCGCCAGCGAGAGTCCGAATCGCGTTCACGATGCAGCCGGCATCTTCAGGCCTTCCAGGACCCGGGCCAAAGACGAGTAGATCGGGTGACATCTGACGGAGTGCAACCGCATCGACCGCGTCACAGCGAACCACCTCGACCTCGGCGCCGAGAACCTCGAAAGCCTGGGCGAGGTTGTGTGTGAACGAATCGTACGCGTCGACGAGAACCAGCCGCATGCGGCGCTCATAATGCGGAACCATTAAGAAGGATACAGATGTGAGGGAGGATCTCGTTGCTGACTGTCACAGACCAAGCCGTCGACCGCATTCGCGAAGTCATCGCCGAACACAACGGCGACTACGCTGGACTTCGTGTTGGTCTCCAAGATGGCGGTTGCTCCGGGTACACCTACCTGCTGGACTTCGAGGCAGCGCCCGATGAGGACGACGTGATCATCGAGGCGCACGATGTGAAGGTGTTCGTGCATCCCCTGCACGTGCCATTCATCGCCGGGTCGGTGCTCAATTGGACTGAAGAGGAGTTTCGCTCGGGCTTCATCCTCGACAATCCAAACGTGAAACGACTGTGTGGGTGTGGCGAATCATTCGATGTCTGATGTGTCCGTCGACGAATACGGCACCATCGAAGCGCAGCGAGACGAAGTGATCCTCGATCTATGCGAGAGAAGTGGGATCCCCATGGAGTCCGCTTGTGGCGGATTTGCCGCCTGCAACAGTTGTCGAATCGACGTCCTCGACGGCGCGCAGAATCTCTCTCCGATTATGGACGAGGAGACCCCCTTCCTCGACGCTCCGAATCAGCGATTGGGCTGCCAGACGCGCATCCTCGGACCGGTTCGGATCCGCTTGTCACCGGGAATGTGATGCCTCCGTTGACGCGCTCAGCCCGTACCGTTAAGCCCGCGTGGCTTGGCCGGGTAGCTCAGTTGGTAGAGCGGGGGATTGAAAATCCCTGTGTCGGCGGTTCGATTCCGTCCCCGGCCACTGCGCTCGCCCTCGCGATGATGTTGATGGGCTGTGGTGACAACTGCGAGCAGCTGTGTGTGCAGACCGCCAATCGGCTCTCCGCCTGTAAGCCCGATTCCCTGACCTGGAACGATCTCGGGGCTCGCAATCGGGCGGACTTTGCGACCGACTGTAGGGCCGACTGGGAGCGGGTGAGCGCCGATCTGACGGTGAGCGACCTGCGCGTCGCCCTCGACGTTTGCGACGAGACAAGCCGGGACCTGTCGCGATTGACCTGCGACGAGCTCACCGCACTCTACGCCGTCGACGAATAGCGGTAACAGGATCTATTCGTAGGTGATGGCCTTGACCTGAATGCCGAGTCTGTTGATTCGGTAATTGAGGTTTGATCGCGATATCTGGAGCCTGCGCGCCGCCTGTGCCTGGACGCCTTTCGCCTCTTTCAGGGCAGCGACCAACACCCTCCGCTCGTAGTCTTGCAGGCCCTCCTGGAGCGTTGACCCAAGCGGCGGAAGGATGTCGTCGTCGCCACCTTTGCTGGCTTTTTGGCCGATTGGGTCCTCTGGCAGGCGGATATTGTTCAGCTCCGATTCCCGATTCAAGATGACCGAGCGCTCGATGACATGCTCGAGTTGCCGTACATTTCCCGGCCAGTGATACGCCATGAGTCGTTCCATTACGCGGACCGAGACTTTGGGGGTCGACCGACCGTTCTTCTCTGCGTAGACCCGAACAAAATGGTCCACGAGCAGGGGTATGTCGTCTCGTCGATCGCGCAGCGGCGGCACCTTGAGCGCCATTACGTTGAGCCGGTAGAAGAGGTCCTCGCGGAAGTTTCCGTCGTTGACTTCGTTGCGAAGCGTCTTGTTGGTCGCGGCGATCACGCGCACGTCGCAGCGCAGGCTCGCCGAGCCGCCGACGCGGTTGAATTCCCCGTTTTCCAGAACCCTCAGGAGTTTGACCTGGGCGTACTGATTGATGTCGCCAATCTCGTCCAAGAGCAGTGAGCCACCGTCCGCCTGTTCGAACTTGCCTCGGTGCTGGCGGATAGCGCCGGTGAAGGCGCCCTTTTCGTGTCCGAAGAGCTCGCTCTCCAAGAGTGACTCCGGGATGGCGCCGCAGTTCACCCGAATAAAGGGGCCATTGGAACGCCGACTTCGGTAGTGGATCGCATGCGCCAGAAGCTCCTTGCCCGTTCCGGTTGGACCCTCGAGCAGCACCGTCGCAGACGTGTCCGCGATTGCTGCGACCTCTTGGTACAGGTTCACCATTGCCGGTGTGGTACCGATGAGATTGTCGAATCCGTATCGGTCCTCGACCTCGTGGCGCAGCTGGATCAGTTCCGCTCGCAGCGCCTTGTGCTCCAGCGCACGTTCGATCAGCAGGAGCAGCTCGTCCTTGGCGATGGGCTTGATGATGTAGTCCGAGGCGCCGCCCTTCATTGCGGCCACGGCGTCGGCTACGGAGCCGTAGCCGGTCATGACGACCACTGGCGTGTCCGGCCATGCCGCGCGGACTTTGGTGAGCAACTCGAGACCGGTTGCGCCCGGCATCTTTACGTCGGTGAGCACGAGGTCGTAGGGCGCTTCGTGCAACAGGGCAAGCGCCTTCATGGGATCTTCAACGGCGGTCACGTGCATGCCGTTCTTGCCTAGATTCACCTGCAGAACGGTCCGGACCGCTCGGTCGTCGTCCACAACGAGAATGCGCGCTCCTTCAATCATCTCGTTTCCACGTCGATGTGCCATGGGCTCAGCATCCACACGTTCTCCTCGGAATGCAGGGCCCAGACCATCGCGGGCTGCCAGGGTGCGATCAACTCGATCACCCGCTCGGTCACCGGGTCGAGTGTGGGGACATCGACGAGGCGCTTCGCCGGTCCCATGGCCTTGCCGATCAGAGCCGGCGCCAGGGACTCGAACACCGAACCGCCTTGGGTGTAAGACACGAGCCCGACCTTGCGCTTGGGATTGATCCCAGCGCGCTCCCTCGCATCGGTGATCGCGTCCTGGATTCCGCCCAGTTCATCGACGAGTCCCAGTTCCAGCGCGGCCTTTCCGGACCAGACCCGGCCTCTCGCGAGATCCTCGACTTCCTCGTCGGAGAGGCCTCGACCGTCGGCGACGCGCTCTTTGAACTGCTCGTAGGTCGTGTCCACCAGGTCTTGCATCTTGGCGCGCTGAACGTCATCCCACGGCCTGGCTGGGGAGAATAGATTCGCGTTTCGACCACGGGTGATCGAGGTGATGCCGATTCCGACGTTTTCGAACAACTCTGCGGCGGAGATCTTGCCGGCGTAGACACCGATCGATCCGGTGATTGTATTGGGCTCCGCAAAGATGGCGTCGGCCCCAGCAGACACGTAATAACCGCCACTTGCTGCCACACCCCCCATGGAGACAACCACGGGTTTCCCGTGGCTCTTGACGATCTCCACGGCCCGCCAGATCTCATCGGAAGCGTAGGAAGAACCTCCGGGACTGTCTACTCTTACGACGACCGCGCGGACCAGTGAATCGTCTGCTGCTTGCTTGAGCATGCGCACGATGGTGTCGCTTCCAGACGTCTTCTGGCCCAGAAGACCGCCGCGGGATGATTCGCCCCCGACAATGACGCCGTCGACGTAGATCACGGCAATCTGCGCGGGATCCTCCCAGGCGGAATGGGCCTGGGGCATGCGTCGCAAGTCGTTGGATGCGACGTTGCCGCCATGGGCACCCTCGAGACGGCCCTGAAGTTCGTCCGGATACGCCGCGAAGTCGACCAGTCCGGCGTCGATGGCCGCTTCGACGGTCCAAGGGCCATCGTCAATCCACCCCTGGGCGACCGCCTCGGTTCGGTTGCGACCGTCGGCGACAGCTGCGACCAGTTCGCCGTGCAGATCGTCGATATAGGCGTTCGTCATCTCGAGTGCGGCCTGCGACGGTTCTGTGCGCGTGGTGCCCTCGGTCGCGCTCTTGTATTCAGACCGTCGCACGAATTGTTGTTCGACACCGATGATGTCCAACAGGCCTTTGAGGTATTGCAGGTTGGTGCCCAGTCCGACCAGATTCAGATCGCCGGCTGGATGCATGGCGATCTGGCTGGCCGCCGTCGCCACGTAGTAGGAGCCGTTGGAAGGGGAGCCCTTCAAGTACACGACTACGGGCTTTCCAGCCGCCTCCAACGATGCGATGCGCGATCTGAGCTCCCGATAGCGGGCCCAGCTCATGTTCGTTCCGCCAAGCGTCAGGACGAGTCCCCGCACTCCGCGCTCCTCCTCGACCCTGCGCAGGAGCTCGAGGATATCGAGCCAGGACATGCCTGGATCCCCGGCGAAGAGGAAGGTCCGCGGCTGATATGCGGGTGCGCGGTCCAGCGTGAGGACGGGGACACGCCGGCCGGACTCGATGAGGGACTCACCTGGCTCGTCGGTTCCAACCCATCCGCCGTAGCTTTGATCGCCGCCGAACTCGGCACCGTGGTGGTATCCACCGCCGATCCCGTCGAAGTAGAACTCGAGCCCAGCGCCAAATCCATTGGGCTCGACGGCTCCGCTCTGCAGGTCCACGGCCACGTCGAAACCGCCACGCAGGTACAGACCCTCGACGGGCCGGACGCGAAGGGTCAGCGCCGCGAGGTCGATGTCGGTGTTGGCGACCAGGAGGGGAGGGGTTGTATTCGACAGGAAGTAGCGGGAGTAATCGATGCCAAGCGTGGCGGCTGGGCCCAGGGGGCGAAGGGCGATTCCAGCGCCGCTCTTCGGTGTGGCGGCGAGGTTTGGATCTGGGCTGCCCACGTTTTGAGCGACTCCAGAGACGCCAAACCAGGGCAGGGGACGCCATGACAGACCGACGTCGTAGGCGAGGTAATTCTGCCCACCGTCGATGAAATTCCAGCTCATGAGCAGTCCGACGGAGACGCGCTCTGGCAGGGCGATGCTGGTCCCATAGTCAAGGGACCAATCGGACTCGACGGCGCCGGTATTGCCCACCGGGCGGAGCGTATTGTGCAGACCCACGCCCAGCCCATCGATACCACCCGTGATCGCGAGACTGGTCGGGCTGTCCAAGGGCTCCATCCGGCTGAAGAACACGCCGTATCGGCCGTCGGGGTCGTACGACATGTTCGCTGGGTTCACCCACAGCGTGCCCGGGCCTCCCTCGGCGGCGACACCAGAGGAGGGAACGTCTGGGTGGTGGGTTGAGAAGCCCTGTCCAAGCGCGGCGCTGGCCAGGACTAGGGGAAGCAGGGTCATGCACGCTCCGGTTCGGCGGAATCTTATGCCGTGCGGCCCTTCAAAGAGCATTTTTGCGGGAATTGATGGGCGTAGAGGTGGGTCTTTTCGCTTAGGATATTGGTGGATCCTCGGCACGCCGTCGATCTTCCCTTCCCCCTCGCCACCCCGGCCCCCCGATGTCCCCAATGCGAATCCTCCTGTCTACCCTCCTGACCCTGCTCTTCCTGGTGCCCAACGCGTTCGGGAACGATCTCGAGGATCTCCTCGGCGATCTGGACCGCGATCGCCTGTTCAAGCAGGCCAAGGTGGGACTCAAGGTCGTAAACGTGCGGACTGGAGACGCCGTGTTCGACCGAAATGGTGGAGATGGGCTGAATCCGGCCTCGACCATGAAAGTCGTCACCGCCGCCACGGCGCTCAAGTACCTGGGGCCGGCCTACAAGTACAAGACGCGCGTCTATATCGACGGAGACGTGGGCGCGGACGGGGTCGTCAAAGGAAACATGTACGTGAAGGGCGGCGGCGATCCACACTTTGTGGTCGAGCGGATGTGGAAGTTGATCCAGGAGCTCGAGCTGAACGGGATCGAGCGGGTGTCCGGGGACGTGATCTTCGACGAGTCCTTCTTTGCCGCCGACTACGCATTGCCGGGGTGGACCAAGCAGAGAGATCTAGAGCGAGGCCCAGCCTATTTTGCTTCGCTTTCTGCGCTCTCCCTGAACTTCAACACCGTCGCATTGGTCATTCGACCGGGAAAGGAGGCCACGAAGTCCGCGGTGGTTGTCCTCGAAACTCCCGCCTCGGACTATGTCGAAATCGTCAACGAGGTGAAGACTGGCTCGGCGGGTTCCCGACGCTCCATTGGAATTCAACGGGAGATCGTCGACGGGAAGATGAAGATGACGGTCACCGGCTCGATCGCCTTGGATGGCGGGATGCGCCGCTACTATCGCTCGGTCGCGGATCCGACGGCGCACTTCATGGCGGCATGGATGGAGATGATGGCGTCCCAGGGAATCGAGGTGAAGGGTAAGGCGCGGCGCGGGCGGACAGCCGAATCGGCCGAGCGGATTGCCCAACACACCTCTCCGCCGCTGGCGGCCATCCTCATGGACATGAACAAGTACTCGAACAACTTCATGGCTGAACAGGTACTGCGGACAGTCGGTGCCGAGGTCAAAGGCGGCCCGGGCTCGACTGACAAGGGTCTACTGGTGGTGTCCGAATACCTCCAGAGTCTCGGACTCGACGACGAGGACTTCACGCTGGTGAATGGCAGTGGCCTCACCCGTCAGGCGAAGTTGTCCGCGCAAGTATTGACCGCCGTGTTGGTCGACATGGCTGCCGATACGACCGTCGGACACGAGTTTCACACTTCATTGGCGATCGCCGGTCTGGATGGCACGCTGATTCGCCGTTTGACTGACGACCCAGGGCGCTTGAGGGGCAAGACAGGGACGATCGACGGCGTTCATTGTCTAGCCGGATATGTGGGCGCGGATGACGGTGAACAGTACGCTTTCGCGTTTATGGTCAACGATCATGGTGGAAGTGTCTCTCAAGTAAAACGCCTTCATGACCGATTTGCTCGTAAGATGTTTGAGGCGGTAACGATTTCGGCAGTGCCAGAGCGCACTGAGAAGGAATAGACAGGATTTTGCGGGTCTTACGAAGGGCTGACAGATTGACAGCCGATCTTGGGCGAGGATATAGCCGTTGCTAGGGGCACGCCCCTGGCCATGGCGTCCAGATCCTTCGCTGTACAGCGACAGGCGGACGGGGAGCGACGAAAACCCAATGCAAGTCCGCTGGATGCTGTTCGCCTTTTTGGGCATGGCTCTCCTCACCCCGCCCGCGCACGCGCAGGACGACGGGGATGGTGGGTCCGATATGGAAACTGCCGGCGGCGACGAGGGGCTGAATCCTGAGGGTGATCCTGTAGAATCGGAGGACGAGGAAACCGCCAAGGCCGCTGCCGAAGCCGCCGCTGCGGCCGAAGAGGCAAAGCAGGAGTTCAACCGAGAGCTGAAGACCGTCGAAGAAGACGTGAGCACGCTCAAGGAAAGAGTCTTCCGTTCCAAGGCGACTCTGGCTCTCCTCAAAGAACTGGTGATCGACGGAGCCACGGTCGGGTCGCGCGTCAGCGTCTGGCACATCAACCGGCTGGGCGGCTCCTACACCATGGAGGCGGTGAAGTACTTCCTGAACGGAAAGAACGTCTTCACCAAAGTTGATCCCGGCGGAGCCCTCGACACCATTCGCGAGCTCAAGGTCCACGAACAGACCGTGCCGCCGGGAACGCATCAGCTGCAGCTTCAGATGACCTTGCGCGGCAAGGGCTACAAGATCTTTTCCTACCTCCGCACCTACCAGTTCAACGTGCAGTCCAGCTACGCGTTCCGCGTCGAGGACGGCAAGGTGACGATCATTCGGGTCCTGGCAGAGAGCAAGGGTGGTTTCCGCAGTTTTGTCGAGCGCCCGCACATCAGCTACGACGAGCGCAACGACGCTCTCCGCGAGGGGGCCGACGAGCCTGAAGAGGGTTCTGACCCCACGAATCAAGAAGCGGGGAAATGAAGCGGGCACGGATCCATCGCGGCTTCGGGCGCGCCTCCGTGCTGTGTGGCTTGCTGGCGATGCTGCTGGCTTCGCCCGTAGCGTTCGCTGAGGACATCGAAGTTCGTCTGGACGCCGTCGACGAGGTGGTCGAATCACTGCTTCGGCGTAGCCGCGCACTCGAGGGTCAGGTCGCCCCCGGAAGCGGCTACATCACCGAAGATCAGGCGGTCAAACGATTCCAGGACTTCCTGTATCTGCACATGGTCGGTGAAAACGAAGAAGCGGCGCAGGGCTTCTTCGCCTTGGTGACCTCTGGTGCACTCGGCGATGCCGGGCTGCATCGCGACGCGGAGTGGTATCTGGCGGACTCCCTGTTCCTGGTGGACAACATGTCCACCGCGGCTGCGCGATTCCAGGTGATCGCCAACGACGAGCGCCATCCCTTCCGAGCTGACGCTGTTCGACGTCTGCTCGAGTTGTACGCCGAGAGCCATCAGACCGAGAAGTTCCACGACACATATGAACGGGAGATCGTGCGCGGTCGAGTCGAGGCCACCGACACGATCAACTACGCAGTCGGCAAGGCCTTCTACGCCCAGGACGAGTCGCCTGAGGCGGCGGTCCATTTCGGCAAGATTGGGCCCACCAGCCCCTGGTACGGCAAGGCGGCGTATTTCCGTGGCGCGATTCTCGTCGCAGACAGTCGGCTCGAGGAGGCCACGCAGCTATTCAAGGAAGTCTCGGAGTTGTCCGTCGACTCCGTCGATGACCGGCGAGTGCACGATCTAGCACTCCTGGCTCTGGGGCGAATCAACTTCGAGCTCGGGAACCACCTCGAGGCGGTGGAACACTACAACCGAATCGGTGGAGACTCGGAGTACACCGCCGACAAGGAGTTCGAGCTCGTCTGGAGCTATATCGAGCTTGCTCGCAACGAAACGGAGTGGGACAAACAGCAGGCGGCGTGGCAAAACGGCCTGCGGACCATCGAGATCTTCCTGCTTGCGTTCCCCGAGCACGAATACACAGCACAGCTGAAGTTGGTCGAGGGCCATCTGCACATGGCCAAGGTAGAGCACGACTCCGCGCTCACCGCCTACGAGAAGGTCATCGTCGACTACACGCCCATTCGCGATCTGTTCGGCGAACTGGCGAACTCGAATTCGGATCCGGCGGAATACTTCAAGAAGGTCCTGCACATCGGTACGCACGATGGTGGCGAGATGGACATCCCCGGCTTCGCAGTCGCCATGATGAAGGCCGACCCCGAGCTCGGCAGGGCGATTGATGTCTTCCGGGAGATGGAGCGCCAGGAAGCCGATATCGCAGAATCGGAGAGCATGATCCGTGAGCTGCGTGTGCATCTCATGGGCGATGGCGGCATCGGCGGTTTCGAGCAGATGCGCTACGATGCGGTGCTTGCGAGCTCGATGGCCACAGAGCACCAACTGGCACTTCTCGAGCTCGAGGAGGTCTGGCTCTACGACACCCTCTCCGTCGATCGCCGCACTCGAATCGATCCTTTGCACGATCGACGCATGGCCCTCATCGGTGCGGTGCGAGAAGACAAATACCGGGTCGAAGAGGCCCGCAAGGCGCTCGAGTCGCACCGCCTTGGAATTCGCCGCGCCCGTCGCCTGGCCGACGAGGTCTTGCGCATCGCTGAAGACCACGAGAAAGAGCTTGAGACGCTGCGGTCCGAGCTCGAAGAGGGGGCCTCTCGACTGGATGATGTCTCGCGGGGTGCCGTGGTCGCCGACATCAAATTCCTTCAAAAGGAGCTCGGCGAAGCCAAGGCACAACTGGAGGTCCTCGATGTCGAGCTGGCCAATATGCGCGCTCCCCGCGAACAGGTGAACAAGGCGCGACGTCCGGCAGCGATCGATCTTCTCAAGGAGATCGAGGCGTTGAGAATCGACTACTCGGCGCAGCGACGGAAACAGCGTCACGGTCTGGTCGGACCTCGTTTCGACGGCATGCACCAATCTTTGAAGATCGTGCAGGAGCGGCTGGCCAAGGTCGCAGATGGACTGGATGACGTGGAAAAATCGGAGCTTTCGCTATTGCGGACCCGATTCGAGCACGAGGTCCAGGAGGTCGCGAGTCAGCGGGTAGCACTCGAAGAAACCCTTGCAGAGGCCGAGAACGTATCTGTGGACCTCACTAGAGATGGCTTTGGCCGCCTCGAGGACTTCTTCGCGGACTCCGTTCTGAAGGCGGACATGGGTATTATCGACGTCTATTGGGCACAGAAGCTCGACACCGCTGACGAGATGGAGCGGATCAAGCTCGAGCGTCAGGGCCTCCTCCTCGAGCTTGAGCGTCGCTTCGAACTCATTCGCCTCAAGATCCGACGATGACCCGGCCAATCCTGATCCTCGCATTGTTGGTGGGCGGTCCCGCTTGGGGCCAGTCCGCTGATGTGGTCCAGACGTCGCCCCCCGAAGAAGTCGAAGCCTTCCGCAAAGCCAAGGATCGCTTTGCCTCGCGCATGAAGGAGCTCGACGACGATACGCTCGCGTACGTCGACCTTCGCGAGGGTGAGGAGCGCGAGCGATTGGTCGGAGGGTACGACGCCCTGTTGGCGAATCTCGAAGGGCTCGCCGGAAATCAGCGCATCCTTGCGATGGAGCGGTTCGAGGACTTTCTCGAGCGCTATCCAGATGCCACCTACGGCTCACACGTGCGGTTCCGGTACGCCGATCTGCTCTTCGAGGACGCCAGTATCATCTTCGAGGCCGAGGCCGACACCTATTTCGAGGCCCTGAACTCCGACGATCTCGAAGCGCTGGAGAATCTCGTCGAACCAAAGCTCGACCTCGAGGGGCCAATCGCCCTGTACGAGCGCATCGTCGCCGACAACATCAAGCTTCCACCCGAAGACCGATACGAGCGACTCGATGGCGCATTCCTCATGCTCGGCTTCTGCTACAACGACCAGCGGTCCAAGCAGCAGGACGTCGACCGCGCCATGGAGGTCTTCCAGCAGCTGATCGACGAGGTTCCGGATTCCGAGCTCGCCGATCGCTCCCACCTGTTCCTCGGCAACAATCTCTTCGACGAGGGGGACTTCGACGCGGCTGTGGCGGCGTACAACGAGGTCTTCGCGCGCGGGACGGACAGCCCCTACTACAGCGAGGCGATGTACCAGCTCGCTTGGGCTCACTACAAGGAGAGTCGATACGACGAGGCCATGGACCTGTTCGTTCGACTCCTGGACGAGTCCGCCAAAGAGAAGCTCGATCGCGGTAAAGAGAGCCCTTTCGCTCCTGACGCCATCCAGTACATGGCTTACTCCATACAGGACATCGCGCTCCTCGACGACGATCGCGACTCGGTCAAGGTCGCCGAGGACCACTTCGTCAAAGTCGGTGAGCGCGAGTACGAGTGGGAGATCTACGTCGAGCTCGCGGACGTGCTCATCCGGTACACGCGCCAGGACGAGGCGGTCGAGGTCTATCGGAAACTTCAGGACGACCCACGCTGGCGGACTCACCCGAGAAATCCCGAATGGCAGATTGCCGTGGTCAACCTGTACAGCTCCGGACTCATCCAGGATCTGGCCAAGTCGGGTGAGGAGAGGCTGAAACTCACCAAGCGCTACAACGAGGGCAGCGAGTGGTGGAACGCCAACCGAAACAACCCCGATGCCCTTGCGAAGGCTCGCGGCTTTATTGAATCCTCACTGCTCGACGTGGCCATCGAGTACTACGTGCGTGCGGACGAGTCCAACAACCCCGACGACTTCATCATCGCCGCCGCGAAGTTCCAGGAATACCTGGATAAATTCCCGATCGCCGACGACTACTACGATCAACAATGGCTATTGGCCAACGCGTATCAGCGCGGCAACCAGCTGAGTGAAGCCGAGAACGAATACGAGCGGTTGATAAAGGCCTCCCGATACCATCCCTTCCTCGACGCCTCCACCTGGAAGCTCCTCGAGGTTCGGCTACAGATCATGACCGACACCTCCGGACCACCGGATGTGACGCCAGAAGAAGGCAAGATCCTCCGCAAGGACACGCCCAAAGAGGGCGTGGACATCGTCGTGATGAAGTTGTCCGAGGATCGCGAGAACTTTATCGCGTCCGCCGATGCTGTGGTCGCCCACGAATTCGGTGAGGCCGACGAGTCCCTGAACCTGCCCGACTTCCGAGGCCAGGCGGACAAGAAACGCACCGCGCTGATGTACATCCCCGCGCAGTTGTTGTTCTACCATCGGCAGTATCCCGAAGCCCGCGAGCGGCTCGAGGCGATCCTCAAGCACGACTACCGGTCGCTCGAGGCCGATTTCGCCGCGAGCTTGATCCTCAACTCGTGGCTCGAAGAACAGAACCTCAAGAAAGTGCGCGATACCGCCAAACGCTTCACGATCAATCCACCCGGGCCGCCATCCGACACGCCGGACGACAAATATCTGGAGACACTCGAGGGCACGGAGTTCAAGCTCGCTCTCGAGCTCGCGCAGGCCGGCCTGAACATCGAGGCAGCTGAGGCCTTCCTGACCTTCCGCAACGATTTCCCCAATTCCGAATACGCCTCGGACGGTCTGCACAACGCGGCCTTCTACTACCAGGAAGCGGGCAAGAAAGAACGCGCGAACGAAATCTACGAGGAATTCGTCAACGCTTATCCGGAGGATGAGAAGTCGGAACGCCTGTATTTCCGAATTGCCGGCAACTACGAGGCGACGTTCGACTTCGACCGAGCCATTCACTTCTACGACCAGCTCGTGAAGAAGTTCCCGAGTGGCGACAACGCCGAGAGTGCGACCTATAACGCCGCGTATTTGCGCATCGGACTGCGCGATCACGCCGGCGCCGCGAAGGGCTTCGAGAACTATGCCAAGAAGTTCGACGAGGCCGAGGATCGCGAAGAGGTGCACTGGCTGGCTGGCGAACAGTACGAGCAGTACGACGACGGCAAGGCCCTGTCCTTCTACAAGAAGTACCTCAAGCAATACGGCACCGAGAACCCCGATCACGCCATCGAAGCCACCCATCGCATGGCCGAAATCTACCTGCGGCAGAACAACAAACGCGCCCACGAGAAGCAGCTCGATGCCATCATTACTCTCTTCGAGGAGATCGTCGCCGCTGGAAACAAGGTCGGGTCGGCCGGCCAGCGCTATGCGGCACAGAGCGAATTTCGTCAGATCGCCGAGCACTATGAAGAGACGGTCTCCCCTGCAGAACTCACGGGCAACGAAGAGAAGGATGCCGTGTTGCTCACTGAGACCAAGCCGGCAGATGTGAAGGAGTTCGAGAACCACACCAAAGCGTTCGTCGCCAAGTACCAGAACTTCGAATTCAACACTGCGTCGCTCTATTACCAGGGTATGGCCGTGCTCTACTTCGGCGACCTCGGGCTTAGCATTCAGTGTCCGAAAGGTCTCTCTGAAGAGG
>Ga0315336_1003589_pt1 | contig 20284 bp, 17 predicted proteins | sample ASW5metaG_FD_204512 | JGI IMG/M metagenome (GOLD analysis project Ga0315336, IMG submission 204512) | Ammonia-oxidizing marine archaeal communities from Monterey Bay, California, United States - ASW #5 | ecosystem: Environmental > Aquatic > Marine > Intertidal zone | place: USA: California... | reverse complement strand
ATGCTGCATTGTGATCTGCACCGCATTTAGATTCCGCTTACCCTTTCTTTTATTGCTTCTATTCTTGGTTACAACGACCCAAGAAATGCGATGAGATCATCGCGGTGATTTTTTTTCATGTTGCGGAAGGTTTCTTTTGAGGTTTCTGCTTCTCCTCCATGCCAAAGTATTGCCTCTTCGAGGTTTCGCGCCCGTCCATCGTGAAGAAAGAAGCTGTGACCGCTAACCTTTTTAGTCAGACCAATTCCCCAGAGGGGTGGGGTTCGCCATTCTTTTCCTGATGCAAGAAAATCTGGGCGGTCATCAGCCAGTCCTTCGCCCATGTCATGCAGAAGTAAGTCAGTGAAGGGGTGAAACGTTTGATTGGATAGTGCTTTGGCTCTGCTATCGCTACCGGAGACAAGGGTCGGAACATGGCACTGAGAACAGCCAGTGTCATTAAACAAGGCCTGTCCTCTCTGGACTTCAGGGAACTGAGCCCCCCGCTGACTTGGAACGGCTAGATAACGGACATAAGTATTGAGCCGTTGAAGATAACCTGAGGACATTTCAACACCGTTATGAGTGGCTGATGCCTTACAGGCTTCTTGTATTTCTTCGCAATTATCGACGGTTGCTAAGGGTGTTGTGATGCCCATATCGCCTCTAGCAGCCCCGGCGTTTTGCAGTGCTAGGCTCGGAACGTTAGCTTTCCAGCCAAAGCGTCCGACATTCACTTTCTTATATTGGGCATCCCAAACAATGTTAATTCGTCCTGAGATTTCATCCCTATCATTGTCGTCAGGGTCGGCAAGCGCTAGCAGCGTCTCTTCTGGTACTAGTTCCAGAAGGCCCAAACCAATTACCGGGCTAGCCACCCGCAAGGATGACATTGTTTTTGCAGGTAAGTCACCAAATGCGAGGTTGCGAAAAACTAGGCGCGGCTTGCGTAGTGAATATTGGGTTCCGTCACCGTAAATATAACTTTGTTCGTCCCAATGGACGATAACTTGGCCTTCTGGTCTTACGCCTTCGATCGCCCTATCCTGCAATTGATCCCCGTAATTGGGAACAGGGTTTGGTCCACCAAACGGGTCCTGTCCAGGAACACTCAGGCGGACTAACGCCGAATCCATACGCTCACCCGAGGTGGTCGGAGACTGGCCGCGGCCATTATTAATGTGACAATCGGAACAGGCTTTGGTGTTGAAAATAGGCCCCAATCCATCGGTCGCTGGTTGTGGGCCTGGCGAGGGGGTCCATTCAGCGGTGAATACCTGATTACCGAAAGAAAACATGGCTCGTGCCTGATCGTCTGCATTTGCCGCTATAAAGGTGAAAGAATCAAACGTTGCCACGCTGCGCGCAGTATCACCCCCTAATTTGGGAGATACGGGAGCAGTTAGGAGGCTGGTGCGTGATGTAAAATCAATTTCTGCCCCAAGCACCGCTAGTTGTGCAGTTAGTCCCACAAACCATGCTACTGAGCATAGGCAGAGGCCTAAGGAACGGACTCTCATTGGGCTTCGGCTCCTGGGACTTGCGCAAGTGAAGCTAGTTCTGAATTCCAGACCTTTAAATTGAACTCCTTAGCAAGCGAAGGAATGTGATGGACTCTGTACGCTGTTAGCTGGATGCGTTCAAAATGCCGAGCCGCGTCATCGGGATGAAATGAAAAAGTAGAAAACTCATCACCCGTTGCCATTTCTAAAGTTACAGAGGCGTGTCCCGTGCTACGACCACCTGGCCCCGTCTTATAGGCAACTGCAGTAAGGTCGCCTGGTCGATCCTGACTGCCGTCTTTGCGCCATACGTGGAGATGGACAACAAAATCATCATTGGTACCGCCCTCAAGTTCTGAAGCCAAATAGTCGAGTGTGAATGAATAAAGTCCTGGACATAGCGTCTTGTAGACGGAGCCCGTCCACTCCCCAGGATTGGCATTTAGGTTGGTGACTTGCTTATCGTGGTATGCTACTCGCTGATGCCAAGAGGAATTATGCGTCACATTTGTTCCGACCATCGAGAGTGCACGGGGCAAATCAGCGCAATGCGCGTTGATTTTTTCCTTTGCGATTTTGCCGTCCTTAATTAGTGCGAAAAAGCTAAAATCTTCCTCTGTCGAGGCAGGAGAGGCTATTAGAGGCAGAATTAAACCTAGATGGATCAAGAGTCTGTTACGCATTGTACCTCCCTACCAAAGCCTTACGTGTTTACCAACAAAAAGGCGCATATGTCCATGAACCAATTCACCTGCAAGCATTGTGCCCAAGATAGTGCTCCGGGACCGGACAAAATGTAATACCAGCGTCGGAACTAGGATGCGGCGTGGGTAAGATGTGCTCTTCTGTTAAATATAGAATGATCTCTCATGGCGATGGCGTGTTGTTTAGAAACCTGCATGCGTTCGATGGTTTTGCTCAATAGGATATAACGCTTGGAATTACTCTCTTTATTCATCACTTACGCAATTAGATCTTAATTTTGGCATTACCTCTGTAGAGAAAAGTTCCATGTTTCTTGCCGTCAGATCAGTTGGCAAAGTACCGAATTGAAGCATCGTCAGTAGGTGCCCGAAACGCATTTTCCTCCAGTAAGTTTCTATTTGCTGACGCGCGGTCTCTGGGCTACCACAGATCATCATACCATTTTCTATGGAATGATCTAGTGTCACGTCTGCGTGTGTATGGGCTTTCGCTTTCGCGACTCCTTGCATGGATTTGATTGAGGAGTAGCCTGGTGGTAGGAGCATTTCTATAGGCATTTGCAAAAAACGATTGCGAAAATTTTCGTAATGAACTCTGGCTTCTGAACGCGCTTGTTCATCAGTTTCGGATACATAAATAGGCACAGCCCAACCAAGTTGATCATCCGATGCCTTGTAACCGTATTTTAGCGCTTGTTCCCTGTACTGCTGCAAGTATTTTTGCAACGCGGTGATAGGACTAAAGGTTTGAAGATAAGTGTATCTCCGATCAGGGTGGGCTGCCCAAACAATAGTTTCACGGGAACCTTGCGAGGGAATCCAAATTGGTGGGTGGGGTGTCTGATAAGGTCTTGGCCACAGGTTGACGTATTCGTAATTGTAGTGCTTTCCATGGAAATTAGTGATTCCTGGTTTTGTCCAGGCTTGCAAAATGAGGTCGTGGGCTTCACGGAAGCGCTCGTGGGAAAAAGCTGGATTCACTCCCCACACATGATACTCAGCTCCTATACCACGCACAAATCCGCTGATCAGACGTCCCCTGGTGATGCCGTCGATCATAGCGTGCTCTTCAGCGAGTGTTAGGGGATGGTCACGCAGTGGGAGTGCGCTGCCTAGAATGGCTATTGATACATTTTTTGTGCGTCTTGCTAGGGCTGAGGCTGTGACGATGGGGGAAGGCATCATGCCATATGCGGTAGAGTGATGTTCGTTCACCGCAATTCCGTCGAAGCCAAGCTCTTCGCCCCACTCTAGCTCACCAAGATAACGATCGTATAAGTCAGCACCTTTTTTCGGATCATACAGAGAATTAGGAGTGTGTAACCAAGCTGTTGGAAATTCCTTTGCAGCATCAAGATCCAGTGCAGCATAAGGCATGAGGTGAAAGAGGGTGAATTTCATGATTCTACTCCAGAAAGGAAGTCAGAAATGAGAGATTTTAGCTGCTCGGGGTGCTCTAAGTATGGAATGTGGCCACATTCCTTAATTAGTTCGAGCCTTGCCCCGGGAATACTAGCCCTAAGCTTTTCGCCATATGGAACTGGAAATAGGTTATCATTTTCACCCCAGACAACCAGAGTCGGCACATCGATTCTATGTAGCCATTTATGAAGGTTGGGATCGAAGAAGCGAGGTTCCCATCCGAGCCGAGCCGTAGTGAATTCATTTTTGATGGCAATTGCTGCTGCTTTTTCAGTCGTTTTAATGCCCAGAATCTTGTCAGCAAGAGACTGATCGTAGACCAATTTGCAGATCCGGGTAGAGGCATCCCACATAAACAGATCCCCTTTCTTAACTCCCGGAACGTTTAGGCCAGCGGAATTCATAAGTGTAAGGGTCGCGAAGCGTTCTATCGATCTTATGGCAATCTCAAGAGCAATCCAGCCACCCAGAGAGCTACCCATCACGTGCACGCGGTTTAAGTCTAACGCGTCCATGAAGTCTAGATAGAAGTATGCAGTATCATGAATATTGTCCAGCCATTCAGGATCCTCGGAATCACCAAAACCTGGATGATCTGGAAGTATAACGTCAAAATTCTCTGCTAAGTCTTCGAGAAAGGGGATTGAATTAGCGGAGCCGCCAGCACCGTGCAGGTAAAGGAGTATCTCGCCTGTTCCACCCCGTTGATAACTCACTTTGCAGTCAGTAATGGCTATCGTTTCTTTTTTCAGTTTAACCATGGCCTGCTCCTTACGGGTCTCCTCCTGTCTGCGGTATAGGTTTACGAAGTCTTTGTAGACATGGAGATAGTGTGTTTGTGTTCCCCTTTACCATGACATCTAAATAGTCTAGAAGTCGATCTTAGTTGATATTAATGCGCGCATCCGTGGAGACTTTTTTAGGCTAATTTATGAAGGACGAACGCGCAAAATTATCAAAAATCTTGCACTCGAGTTTGTGCCCCATCTTTCTAGTGCTGGGTTTTCTATGCGTCGGCTTAGCTTTCGTTGGAGTATTCGTCCCGGGCATTCCCACAACTATTTTTCTTATTATAGCTCTCTGGGCTTTTTCTAAAAGTTCCGATCGGTTGCGGTGGTGGTTATATAACCATCCCCGGTTTGGCTCATCGCTTCGAGCTTGGCACGAGCACAGAGTTATTCCAGTTCGCGGCAAGGTAAGCGCCCTTATTATAATGGGTATTAGCTTGGCCATCGTAGCCGTTGTTGGAAATTCGAATTGGTTGTTTCTATTGGGAATGACAGTGATCCTTCTTCCTATCTCCGTCTGGATTGTCACTCGGCGCAGTGTGATTCCAAAAACCGATTAGTAGTGGACCTAACTAGCCCCGGAAACCTTCATCTGCATTTCAAGTAACGCTAGGCCTTTCATCGAATAGAATATTGTTCTATTCCCTCAATGAGCAAGCCCGTTACTTCCCGCATTTCACTAATGAAACCGCACCTTAGAGGTCTAAAGATCCAGGGTTAACCATGCCATTTGGGTCCAGCAACGTCTTTACGTCATGTAGTAACTTAATCGAACTTTCTTCCCGGCCAATCATGTAGGGATAGCTTTTTCCGACCTGCAGGTGCACCGCGCCAACAGATAGAAATATTTCGCGGATCTTATTACGCATTTGTTCAACGAATTCACGTGCCTCAGGGTTAGCTTCATATTCTGGCAGCGTTTCGAGGTAGTCTTGTGGCATGAACCGTTTGTGGAACAACGTTCTGCTGTCTTGCCAGTAAAAAACTGGCTCGTATAGAAAGGCGTGAGTGCTGACGGTCATAAACATCGCCGCTGTAACGATATTTAGTCTTTTCATATCCGCCATATTTCTGTCGAGAAGACTCATCAGTTGCGCATGGAATGCATGGGTCTGCGAAAACGGCATAATGCCATGAAGAGGTACCCATCTCTCTCCTTGTGGCCCAAGTATATTAGTTAAGGGCATAAAGGGTGTTGCCCGAACGACGGTAGGAATTGTATTGGGCACCTCGTCGCCGTGGGTGCTAACAACACTGCGAATTGCTGCCAACTGACTACGCGCGTGGGCATTGTCAATACCTTCAACGATGAAGTGCGCTGAGTACTTGGATTTATCAAGAAACCGCTTACCCGCAAAGGCCATGCGGATGAGCTTAGCAATGCCTTCGAGAGGATTGCGCGAGTTCTTAAACACTGCAAAGGCAGCGTCCGTGCTTTGCTTAGTACTTGTGTTGCCTAGCCAACCTCTTTGCATAACGGGATCGATACCGAAGTTGTCGGCAGTTACGCCAAACTTGGCGGCTGACTTCATACCTTCGGCCATGCTTTCAAAATCTTGAAACCCGAAAGAGGCTGACATTACAACTGGTTGTATTTTCAAAAGCCGCAGAGTTATGCGTGCTTTGATGGCCATAGCACCGGTGTCACCAGTAAAAAGACCTGTAAGGTCTGGGCCATAGTGGCGGAAGAATGGAGTACCATTGGCACCGCCCCAGGCGCCCGTTCTAACCAGAGATCCATCGGCTAAAACAACTTCGAGAGCTATAATAGAATCTGCTGAAACCCCGTGATTCCCGGTGCCAAAACTTACACTACCTTGTGAAGTTGAACCTCCCACGGTGGCCTTCAGGCCTGAGAATGGGCCCCAGAAAGGTGTTCTTAACCCCTTGGCCTTAAGGGTTTCATGTAATGCTGACCAAGTTACGCCGCATTCGCAGGTTACATACATATTTTCTTCAGAGATTTCGATACGATCTAACCGCGAAGTGTCGATGGATATTGAGTTTTCCGTTGTAGGCAGGTAGCCGTCAGAGTAGGACGCGCCGCCACCGCGGGGTACTACTGCGACACCACTTTTAGTCGCCATTCCAACCACCCGAGCCAGCTCGTCAATCGTTCCTGGTCGAATAATCGCCATAGGTACGGCGATCTGCCGGTATACGTCGTGTGCATAAAAGGAACGATCATTCTCGTCAGTTAGAACGTGCTCTGCGCCGACTGCTTGAACCAGTTTGTTAAGGAATGGTTGGTGTGAGGCGTCTCCTGGTGCCATGATTTTTTCCAATCAGAAGTGCTTGTTCTTTCTTATGCGGCTTCTTTAAAACGTTTTTTGTAGCGCTCAATGTGTATTTCTGGTGTGCGCGCGGTAAGCTTGTAGCTTTCCCGACATTTTATAGCGTCTAGCCATTGAAGCAGTCGATTGCACTCCTTCGGGATTCTTGCCCCGAACATTTCCTCATAAACCGGAAAGCGTTCAAAGAACGGTGAGTAATGCAGGTCAAGGAGAGAAATTTTTTCTCCTAACCAGAAGGGTCCATCGCTGAGCTTACGCAGGCCTTCGGTCTCGATGTACAACATCACTTCTTCGATTTTAGCTAAAGCATCGTTCAGTTTCTCAGTGTCGTCCTTTGTAGCCCGGATACCAAATATTGAAGGAATATATCGGGTTTCGCAGTAATCCATCCATATGCGTGCTTGAGCTCTCACCATGGGGTCGGTTGGCATCATGGCCGGGTCTGGAAAGACTTCGTCTAGATATTGGTTTATGACAAAACTCTCGTATATCTTGCCGTCATTATGGGTGAGCAATGGCACTTTACCGTATGGAGAGAGTTCCGAGAACCAACTCGGTTTGTTGCCAAGGTCGATTTCAGTGAGTTCAAACTCTACTGCTTTTTCAATCAAGGCCATTCGGGTTCTTTGCGCGAATGGACAGCCTTCGGCACTATAGATGTGAATATCAGCCATTTTTTTTCCTTGTAGACGTTTTCATACTGGAATGACTCACTGTAGCAAAATCTAGCAAGACTTTTCTAGGGGTCCAGGAAGGTAGACGCTCTGTATTAGCACTTGAATGCAAGATGCGTCCGCTTGTGAACCCTATGCATGAGCAGATTATGGTAATGGTTAGAAGGTACTTAACCTGCTCAATCCGAATGTCTACGAATAATTACGGTGCATTGCGGATCCTTGAATGTACGCCCCCCCTAGGCCAGATATAAGCTCACGGAGCTATCCGGATTAGAAGTAATATCTAACCCCTTTTGCGGGCGTCAAATAGCAGTTTTTGTTTCAATACAGGCTGAGAGAAAAAAATAAATTCTATTCTGCCGCTTCTGCTGCCGTGTCAACTGCTTCAATCAGGGGTACTGTATCTATGGCCCATTGTTTCGAGGTGAGGCGGGCTGGACTAGGTATTGCGAAAGATTTTTCTTCTGACAACGCGTCTCGAGTAGCAGTATCTATCCTCCAACCTTTACGTTCCCACGCCTTGAGATACTCACGATAGCGTACAATAACAGCATCGGCTTTGACTAAGACCTCTTCTTTTCCAGAGCCAGGGGTAAAAAAAGGTTCTAGCTTCTGCACCACATTCTTGTCCTGTTCGACGACCATTGTGTTTCGTTCGTTGATCGTCTGATCATAAGAGTTGTCGGTCCTAAAATTACGGGCCTGCAAGAAAAAACGATTGATGTGATGTTCGTCTATAGGTGTGGTGAATGCATACTGGTGGGCCCATGCCTTTGGGCTGAAATGCAAATAGGTCCAGGCCATACTTGGACCGTGATTGCCAGCCCCCGCCTCCATTTGCCCTTCCCCTTTCAGACCCTTCATCTTTTCGTGAGGTAGGTCGGGTGAGACGAACGTAGTCATCGTACCAGTGCCCCACTCTTTATCCACAACGCTTAAGTCAGGTACATCATAGTCTTCCCGTTCTCCCTGGTATCCCATGGAAGGGTGGACAAACTCAGTATGTGCGGGGTCTAGCGTATTCTCTATTGCGCGCTGGAAATTAGCTTCCCATTGATAATTCATGAGGGTGAAACCCCAGCCTTCTTGGCCCCATTCCGGAACTTCCATTATTGGGGGGCGTTCATTTTCAGGGAGGTCGCCCAGAAAGCAGAATACGACACCATACCGCTCTTTTGTAGGATACCTATCAACCTTCGCTCGCGCGGGAATCTTGCCAGTCTTTCCCAGAGATGGAATTTTGACGCATGAACCGTCAAGGCCTTTGAACCGCCAGCCATGGTAAGGACATTCGATGCAATCACCCTTTATCTTTCCATGCGCAAGGGATGCACCACGATGGATGCAAGTGTTTGAAAGACAATGTGTCTCACCGTCACTATCGCGGAACAGGACAAAGTCCTGACCTAACATGCGAATCTTGACAGGTTCACTTTGTAACTTTTCGCTCTCGATTGCTGCGTACCAGAAATTGATATACAAGCATTCTTCTCCCAGGATTTGTCTGCCTACCTACACCATTACCTCGTGCTAATCTGCAACCTTATTCTCTTTGTCCGTTCCTCTTCTAGAGCAGACGGATGGATGTCTGCACAGTGGTGTGGCACAAAGCGACTCTAATGATTGGAATTGCTGGAGCTGCTGCGGTTGATATAGATCGGGTCGCCAGTATTATTAGCGCCTGCTAAGAATCCTAGATCAGTACGAAAGACGATTCAGCAAGAACACGATTTGATAGTTAAGTGGGAGGGGCCCATGGTTGATTTAGTCATCCATCCGAGAACTATGGCTTTGATCAATATTGACATGCAGAACATCTTTGTCGAAGGATATCCAATATCTGCACCAAACGGTCTTCAGCTTCTTAATCGCATTAACCACCTTACAAACGTTTGCAGAAAGCACGGGGTACTGGTGATTCATGTGGCCCACAAGTTGAGGGCGGACGACAGTAACATGGGGGTGCTGGCGGACGTTGTACCAACGATACGTTCCGAGCGTCTCTTGAGCGATGGAGAAAAATCTGCTGATCTGCACGAAAAGCTCGACATTCAGCGGACTGACGTAATCTTGACAAAACCCCGCATAGACGCGTTTGTCGGAACCGACTTGGAATTAATCCTGCGGAAAAATCGAATCGAAAATGTAATGGTATCTGGTGTATCCACTAGCGTTTGCTGTGACACTACGGCGCGTCATGGGGCTTTGTTGGATTTTAATGTAATTATGTTAAGGGATGGTACTGGCACGGGAGGTTTAGCGGGGTTCACTGCTGACCAAGTTCAGCAATTCACTTGTGATCACTTCGCCAGTAATTTTGGTTGGGTGGCTACCGTGGGAGAAATGATGTCAAGGATCGAAAGCGTTGGAGGTGATAGTTAAAAGGACTGACTTGGTAAATCTTTGACTTGGCACTATTGCAGCAATTCAATCTCATCGTAGTTAATGTATCCGAAGGTGTTTCGGAATCCGCGGGTGCGTGCACTAAGGCCGGCAAAGAAAACTGTTTCGTACAAAAAAATGCTTGGCGCTTCATCGTGATAAAATCGGTTGATATTCCTACGAAGATCAATACCTCTATTCGTGTCCCATTCTACTTGCGCAGCTTTGATGAGGGGCATGATCCGTTTATCACAGTACCATCCTTCGGGTTTTAGGCATGAGTGCAGTCGCATAGTCTGTAGTGTGTCGAGGACCGGGTAAGCTGGCCAGATCATAGTAAATGCGTCACCTTCGGTGAGGCCGCGAGCAAAGTTTGCAAGGAACGCAACCGTCGGCAACACTCTTAGTTTCATAGTGATTCCTATTTTACTAAGGTCGTCGGCAACTCGCTGTATAACTGCAGAGCCGTTCGTGCCACCGAGGGACGTTTCGACTGTGAAACTAAATCCATCAGTATATCCAGCCTCTGCAAGTATTGCCTTCGCCGCTTCGGGGTCATATGGATAGGGTGCGATTGTTGGGTCATATCCAAAAGCGTTGCGGACAGCTGGTTGTCCGGATAGCACAGTCTCACCACCAAGCAGTAGGTCGACGATTGTTTGGCGGTCTACTGCCATGTTCAAAGCTCTGCGTACCCTTACGTCGCCAAGCGGTGTGCCTTTCGTTGTTTTCAAGAATATTCCCGAAACTGATGCATCAATCCAACTTACAACCCTTCCACCAGCTGCTTCGATTGAGTCAATATCGTCCGGTATGACTAGTAATGTGATATCAATCCTGTTGGATTGGAGTGCTTGAATTCGAGCTGAAGGGTCGGGAATAATCAACACTTCCAGACTTTCGATTTTGGGTGCGCGCCATGATGTCGGGGCAGCGGCAAGTGTGGCTCGGTGCGGTTCCCAGCTGACTATTTTGAAAGGTCCTGTGCCAATAGGGGCCTCAAAAAATTCTTCGCGTTCCATATTTAACCAGGCATTGGGTTCCGGTATCCAAAAGCTCACCATGTATTGCGGCAGATTAGGCACGGGGTATTCAGTGATAATCTCGACAACATGCGTAGCGCGTGCTCGTGCGCCAGCTAGGAGCGACAAATTCCGCCGCACCCCTTCAATCGCTGGCCCGGGTTTAACTAAATAGTCAACAGCAGTTACTACGGCCTCTGCATTGAATGGGTGTCCGTTCGAAAACACAACATCTTGCCGTAAAGTAAACTCCCATGTGAGTGGGTTGATGTTTCTCCAGCGCGTTGCTAGCCAAGGTATTAATTTGCCATTAGTTTGGAGACGGGTTAATCCGTCGAAGATTCCGCCGGTTACATAAATACTAGGAGTTTGGGTGTTACTAAATGGATTGCCTTTTTCCGGCGGTAGCCCGTTAGCGGCAATTCGTAGGGTGCGGTCATCCGCTTTGATTTGACTCACTAGGGAAAAGAGCAGGAGCCAAACAAAGGGCCAAAGCAAATAGCGCTGGATTGTACTTAGCATTTAGCATCCAACATGTGTTTTGTATCCAAGCAGTCTTCGTAGACCGGACTCATAGAACGGGACCTGTGGTGCACCTGTACCTCACTGCTATTATCCTACATGAAAGTTTTTTCACAAGGCGGCTAGGCCGAGGATAATATGTATAAAGAAGGGATGGTACCTTGAAGGACAGTATAAACTGTTGGCGTCAATACGCCGACTGCCGTTTTGGTCAGGTGCACATGCGATGTGCTCAGCCAATGAATAATAGTCTTGCGCAAAGCACACCGCTGATCTGTTTCCATCAAAGTCCTCAATCTGGTGCCCAGTATCGCTTATTCCAGAATGTAATGGCCGAAGATCGCCTGGTCATCTGCCCTGATACGCCTGGTTTTGGTAGTTCGGACATACCGTCTAGCCCTCCCAAGATTACTGACTATGCAGGAGCCATGGCAGATGTCTTAGAAAAATTGGGCTACGGCACCTCGGGTATGGGCCCGATCGATGTTCTGGGTGGGCACACTGGAAGTGTAATCGGTGCAGAGTTAGCCGCAAGTCGCCCTGATCTTGTTCGAAAGATAGCGTTTCTAAGCGTTGCATTGTTTACGCCTGAGGAGCAAAAATTCATGCTCGACAAATATGGTGGGCCACCAAAATACTTTTCGGACGCTGAATTCGTTGGAAATTCCTATAGGCAGTCGGTGCTTGAAAATAGCTCCGAAATCCCCCAAGACCGACGTTTTGAGATGTTCACAGAGAGGCTGAGGTCGGGCATGTTGGCCTGGTATGCCCCTCACGCTGTTATGTCTTATGACGCTGCGAAGAGGCTAAGGGATGTTGATCAGCCGTCTTTGTTGCTTGTTGTTGATGATATGCTTTCAGAAAATACCCGCAAGGCAGCTAAGTACCTGCCCAATAATAAGCTGCTTGAATACACGCATATAAGCGGACATAGCGGACTGGATCTCAAACCCAATGAGATAGCACTTGTAATTCGGGAGTTTTTGGATGCGGATGATTGATTCTGCACAACCTGCATTTCTTTGATTCTCAATATTGTAAATGTCCTATATTAGCTTTCTTTGTCGCAATTTCCGTTTTCTGAGCTACAGCTTCAGTCTTAATGTGTTTGTTGGCCTGGGCCAGACCTACTACATTTCTCTTTTCAATGCTGACCTCCAGGCTGAATTGTCATTGAGCCACGGTGAGCTAGCTGCCATATACGGCGCGGCAACCATTATCAGCTCAATTCTCCTTCTATTCGTTGGGCACCTTCTCGATATAGTCGACCTGCGTTGGTTCTCCTCCGTGGCTACCCTGCTAGTAGCGGGTGCTTGTTATGCAATTGCCAATATTGATTCTACTTGGATGCTGTTCGCCGCGGTGTGTGGTCTCCGCTTTTCAGCGCTTGGGCTTTGGGGATTAACGTCGGCAACAGCGCCAGCGAGGTACTTCGATAACGACCGTGGTAAAGCTACTAGTATCGGCAGCGCGGGGATGGCGATGGGTTATGCCGTTCTTCCATTTATTGGAGCCTGGCTAATTTCTTCTTTTGGCTGGCGGGAAGCCTGGGTAATAGCTGCGCTGTTCGTAATGTTTGTGGTTCTTCCATTGGTTCACATTCAGCTATGGCGTCATGGTGATAGACATCGGCGTTATTTGGAAACGCGGGATGCTTCTTTGATCACTCATGGTTCGTCGCAGGTTTCTCAATGGACAGTGTTTGAGGTCTTGAAAGACAGACAATTTTATTTGGTCCAGCCGGCGTTATTATTTGTTCCCGCCATCGTATTCAATATTCAATTTCATCAACTACATCTTGTTGAAGTCAAAGGTTGGGGAATCGACTCATTTGCCGCTGCTTACGTGATTTTTGCTGTCACATCACTTGTTGCAAACATTGGTGGTGGTTTTATCGTTGATCGTTATAGCACGCGTAGTGTCTTGGGCTGGTACCTATTGCCCCTGGTTCCAGCACTTGCGGCTGTATGGTTGTTCAGTCATCCGGTGGTTATAATTGTCTTAATGGTGGGCACTGGTGCTTCGTTTGGTCTCAGTCTAGTGGTTTACAACACTCTCTGGGCAGAAGTATATGGCACAAAATCACTTGGAGCTGTTCGGGCTATAAACGCTTGCGTTAATCCAATTGTTGCGTCGATAGCTATGGCAGGCACTGGTTGGTTGATTGACGAGGGGATAAACGTCGATACCCAATGCCTTGCATTTCTCGGGGTCTTAATGGTCTCAGGACTTGTATCAAGAAATGCCTATGCAAATAGAGACTCTCGAACGCTACGTCTAACACCTAAATAAATTCACTTATGCGCTTGAGTGACTGCATTATTAAAGAAACAAAAGGCTAAAGTGAACCAGGTTATTGATTATTATATAAGGGAGAAAGTAGATCATGACGTTAGATGATATTTCTCGGCGGGAGTTAGCACCAATGCTCGGAAGCGTTAGTGCAGGTGCGGTGTTTTTATTTGGATCTACTAAATCCGCAGGTGGGGCGATCAATTTGGAGTTGCCCACTGATCCCGCAGGCCAAAACCGAGCTCTCATGCGTATGATGGGAACATCCGGTTCAGATCGAGTGGTGTGGAAGACCAAGGGAAAAATATTTGCCGTTTTTCCCGATAAAGTGGCGTTACTCTACGGTATGCGCGGGTCCGAGAGCACTTGGTGGAAACAGGTCGATGACGATTCTTGGGTTCGTTACAACTCAACCATGTCATTTTTTGAAAATCCGGAAACGGGAGCTTTCATTGATGAATTTACTAGCCCCTTCAACGGAGAAACTCTGAAACTAAACGCAAGTTATATTCGTCATAAAGAAGGAGAGTATTTTACACCCAATGGTCATTACTATGGCAGTATGAAGAAAATTTTTCCAGAGCACTATCCCAGCGAACCTCTGAACCTTACTTGGCTCCTCGATGGCGATATTATTCGCTATCAGAATGGTTCAAACTTTCCACCTATATTGCCGGAGCCTTCGCTAGAATACGCAACAATGTTTTCCCGTGCTTCAGAAGTATTAGATCCCAATGTGGAAACGCCATCAGGTATGAGTGCTGGCTGGAATATATTTTCAGGCCAACGACCGGACTATGTGGCCATGGGAGTACCACCAGGTCATATTATCTGGCACTTTGATGCCGTGAAGGTATCTAGTGTAGATGAATTGGACACCGATTACCTCGAACGTGCCCGTGCCCATAGTGATCTGTTCGACCGGTCTCCAGAGTTTGACGAGGGGGCATCTTTCTTTGAAATTATCCTTAAGCGGTTGAACAAAGAGTGATGGGTTTAGTAACAGAGACTCAGATAAACGCGACGCGAAAAAAGAAGTTTGGTAAGGTTTCGCTCATAGGACTTGGCATGTTAAAAAGCCGATTCCTTTGGCGCTATTAGGTGTAATCCTATGCAGGATGATAAGCGAAAGGATTCTAAAGAATCAAGACTGCTCTCCGGCTTGCAGTTAGATTCAATTATTCCGGAAATTGAGACAAATGCTAGTAAATCTAAGTCGGAAGATGAAAATGTTTTAATCGATCGTGGACTTGTCGCTTTGCAGAATGGTGATTTGTTAGATGCAGAATCTCTGCTAGTGCGAGCGATTAACATTAATTCAAGGCAACCAGCTGCACTTAACGGTCTTGGCACTATTTATGCGCGTCAGGATCGTGTGGAAGAGGCTATTGAAGCTTTTTCTAGCGCAGCAACTGAACTCCCTCACATTGCAGCCCCGCTCTTCAACATCGGCCATTTGATGCGCAAAAAAGGGAGACTGGCTGATGCCTTCGAAGCTTACAATACTGGGCTTCTTATTGAACCAACTCGCGCAGATATTCTTTTACGAAAGGCCCGTATACTGGATGAACTGGGACAAATAGAAGAAGCACTTAAAATATATTCCAAGGTTGTGTCATTAGATGGGTCCTTGGTTGATGCTCACATAGGCATAGCCCGTATTTCGGAAGAAATCTACGACCTTGAGCGCGCACAAATGCATATTGATATTGCATTGGGTATCGAGGGAGATAACTTCGAAGCTCGCGCTATCGCTTCTTTGATTGCAAGGCAAGAGGGACGGACACAAGATGCTCTCGATCTGCTTTCAGGGCTCGACCTAACTTTAGCTTCAGAAGAAATGGAAGCTATTATTAGGTACCAGTTGGGTCAGCTCTATGATCTTTCTGGCCGTACCGAAGAGGCTTTAGTGGAAATAAATCGGGCAAATGAGACTCAACGTTTCATTTCGCTCGATGTTGATGGGCGCAAATTCCTAGAAAAGGTCAAACATGAACGCTCTGCAGTTGGCTCTGTGCCAGCATTTCTCGATTCCAAACCTGCCGCAACTTCTAGCCGTAGATCGCCAGTTTTTCTCGTTGGTTTTCCGCGGTCAGGTACAAGTCTTTTAGACGTCGTTTTCGATAGTCATCCCAGCGTGACAGTTCTAGAAGAAACCTCAGCCATGCTGGAAACATACCAGGAGTTTTGCAAGCTTGAGCAGAGGCGCGGAGATCTGATGCTAACGCTGGACGAGAAAACAAAATCAAGTTTACGAAATCTCTACTACGAGCGTGTGAACACACTGTTAGCCAGCCCATTAAAGGATAAGGTGCTTATCGACAAGTTTCCACTCAATATGGTTTGGATCAGGATAATACATCAACTGTTTCCGGATGCAGCTTTGCTATTCGCCGTGCGTCACCCCTGCGATGTTTGTTTAAGCTGTTATATGCAGAGGTTTAAATTGAACGACGCGATGGCAAACTTCCTGAGTCTGGACGACACTGTGCGTCTTTACGACGAGGTGATAAGTTTGTGGCAAGAAGCTGAGCGGCTTTGGCCATTAATAATCCACCGTGTACGTTATGAAGACCTCGTCACTGATTTCAGGAAAAGTGTTGGTGCGGCACTGGATTTTATCGGGCTTCCTTGGAGTGATGCAGTCCTAAACTATAGTGAACATGCGAGGGCCGGGGGAAGGGTCTCAACCCCTAGTTATCATCAAGTTACAGAACCAATCTATGACCGCGCTAAGGGCAGGTGGCTAAAATATAAGGAAGCTCTTGAACCGTATCTTACGGATCTAGATTGCCACGCTCGTTACCTTGGTTATCCCCCGCTAATATAGATTTCTTGTACTTATTATCTTGCGTCAAGAACTATGCTCAGTGGTGGACCCGTGGCCACACCATTGTTTTTCTGTATTCGGACGAGATTTCTGTATAGCTCTGAGTGCCGGTAATGCTGGTTTGCTTAAGAATGGTAACCGCAATCTGTTATATTAACGAATGCTGACCTACAAGCTAGATAAGCTCTAATCTTTGGATGCGCTGCTTGTTCACCTAATGAGATAGGGAAGGAAGTTCATGGACAACATTCGTAAAGCCTACGCCGATGCAAGTGTTGGTCAAGTTCACTATCGCTATGTGGAGGCTAACAATGGGATACCCATAGTTTTTTTTCATCGTGCACCCGCGACCTCAATATCCTTCGTACCGATTATGGAGCTGATGGCAGGTGAACGGCCCTTATATGCGTTTGACGGGCCAGGTTTTGGTAATTCCTTCGATCCACCCGAAGACACAACTATGGAGAACTTCGGCCGCTGGATGCTCGAAGCTATGGACGATATTGGTATTGATGAATTCCACATTTTCGCTCATCACAGCGGAACTCATTACGGTACTGAAATGGCCGCGATTTGCCCGAGCCGTATTAAATCTCTAATGCTCAATGGGATTGCCTATTTGACCTCTAAGGAACGAGTCGAACAGGCATCGAAAGTGAAGAAGCCAGTTATCCCGGACGCTACGGGCGAGTACTTGGCCAGCACATGCAAAATGATTCAGATATTATTTCCGGAGTTTGATCCTGACCTTGTCCATAATGAGATGATCGGTGCACTCCAATCCCACTTTTCACGTCACAAGTCCTTTAGAGCGATATGGAAGCAGGACTATCCTTCTATTCTTGCCAAGGTGAGTTGTCCCGTGCTCGCGACATGTGCCGAAAACGAAGTTTGGCGTTTCTGCTTCGAGAGGGTGTTTAGGGACCGCCCTGATGCTAAAAGGGTAATTCTCGGTCCTTCTAAGTTTTGCACGCCCGAATTGGATGCTCACAGAACGGTGGATGTGATTCGGGAGTTCCTGGCCGAAGTGGAAGGGGCCTCAAAGGCTCGTACGCAGAAATAAAAAGAGCTCGACAGATTGCTCCAGTTCTATTGCTGAGAAGATTCTACTGTTTTGTCTAAGCGGTAGAAATAATTCGTGTCTTTACTAAATAACAGGATTTGAAAAAAAATCAGGAAAGTCGTTATCTATACGCCGCGCTAGCCAGTGCGGAACTTCAGTCCGGTCGTCGACTTTTTCAGCAAGACAACGAAGTATCATTTGTCCGGGGACCGTCGCCATGTTGAGCCAACCACTCCAAGGCATCACAGAGGAAATGATCGCTACACTTTTGGCGCTGGTTAATGCAGGGTCCTGAACCAGCTGAGCACTAGATTCTAAAGTCATTAGTTGAGTAATAGCTAAGTCACCAATGTGGTCTATTACACGTGCACTTTGCTCCACGTTCTCACCCATGAACAATATGGTGTCATCACTAAAAAATATTCGCCCGTCTGCGGTAAACAAAGGGGCGCTGATCTTGCTTTGCATTAGTGATGGGAAGTCCCAATCCACGTCCGGGTTGTAACCACTAACGGGCGTTACAACCATTCGCGGGGAAGGTTTAGGCTTTGTATGGGCGACTTTTACAAGCATTCCCGTGTATGGGTTGTCGTACCAATCCATAACGGCAGCAGTGTCAGCATGCTGGGTATAACTAATTTCGGTGTGTTGAATCTCTAAGTTCTTATCTTCGCGAACGGTAACCCTTTGGAGGCTCACTCCTTCCTGTCGAAACATGAGTTTTGACGCCTCTCCGTCGGGTAGTCCGTAGCAGTGGGTGAGGTAATGGAAAATTCCAAGACCACCGTCCAAGCGCCCACGCATTTTAGCGTAGGCCGCGAGGGAATCATAAGAGTTGGTGAAGTCATAAGGCCCTGCATTAGGACCGTTGTTATTCTGATCTTTCAGGCGAGCACGTGTTCTCTCTTTTCGGTCCTGCGCAAACGCTTCTTGCCAGCTGACAAAAGACGAGCACGCGATAGCTGTAGTCAAAAGGCTTCGGCGCGTAAGTTGCATCTATTGTTCCCAATTGAAGGTGCACTAAACTTAAGAAGGAATACTGCTCAGCAGGGGCTACCGAACAAGCACAAGGTAATAGTAAATAATCCCCAGTGTTGATATGGGTTGTTATCTAGCTGAATTTGACCATGCATCTATGCTGCCTGATTCTTGATTATAGCTTCTTGGTCTTGCCGAAGAGTCTGTGCTCCGAATAGATAGTGGGTACCAGACCAAATTGCGCCAAACACTGCTACCAACATTATACCATAACGTAAGCTTTCATTACCGTAGGTTGGCAACAGTAAGTCGCTGACAATACCGGTCACTTGTGGCCCGAGACCAAAACCTACGAGTGTCGATATGAATAAAGAAATAGCGACAGCCACAGACCGCATGCGGAGTTGAACTAGACCCTGAAGCATGGCTGAAAATGGACCCAGTTGCATAGGAAAAAGAAAAAGTGGTAGTACGAAAAAGGCAACTGCCATGTTAGCCGTCGGTGCGAGGCAGGCCAACACAATTAGCGGAATTGTTGTGAATATAGCACCGGCAGGAAGCCATGCCTGCCAGCGCAAGTCGCGAGTTCGTAGTCTGTCTACAAGGTACCCACCCAAGTAGGTTCCGATGCCACCTGCAATACCGATGGCGGGCGCTAACAAGGTACCAATTTCTCCGGTGCCAAGACCGAATGATCGAGACAGGTAGGAGGGTGACCATTGTAGAACGGCTATGTAAGACATTCCGGTCACGCCTGATCCCATTAGGCAATGCCGATATGTGCGAGAAGCCCATAAGTACTTTAGTACCGCCTTGAAGGCAGGAGCCTTTCCGTCATCTATGAATTTATCAGCATGGCCGCGCGGCGGTTCTTTAAGAGTAAAACGTGCGATTATTGCTACCAGTAACCCCGGTAGGCCCACCGCTATAAAAGCCATGCGCCACCCAAAGAATTCGTTGATCCAACCGCCAAGTAAAATACCCAGCAGGACACCAACAGGTACGCCGAGGTTGTAGATACCAAGAGCCGTAGCGCGGCGTTCCGCAGGGTAGTAGTCGGAAATAAGAGAATGGGTGCAAGGCGCTGTGCCGGCTTCACCTACCCCCACCCCGATGCGCGCTAAGGTTAGGTGTAGGAGGGTGACCGCCAAACCGCTCAGGACAGTCATGAGGCTCCATAGGGCAAGGCAGATAGAGATAATAGACCGCCGATTCCCCCGGTCTGCCCACTGACCTAAGGGAATTCCCATCACACCATAGAAGATGGCAAAAGCAAAACCGGTCAAAAATCCGAGTTGAGTGTCTGAAAACCCCATCTCTGCTTTAATGGGAGGTAAAAGGATAGCTAGAATTTGCCGATCAATGTAATTGATAATGAAAATTACCAGAAGCAGACCCAGCACGTAACGCCGGTAACGATCGGATACACTAAACTGTGCGCTCGCTTGCTCAGAAATGACTTAATACCCTTTCACCTCAAGGCTAGTATAGGTCCTGTGGAAAGTATGGACATCCACACTAGCAGTTCTGTTAAAGTAGTTTCCACTGGGTTTTGAAGATACAGAAAGTTTAAACAATAAAGTGCTTATGAATAAAATCGTGACCGAAGCTAATACTATATCACTCCAAAACGTTAAGGAGTATGAATTAGAGGTTCTTGGAAGACCGCAAGTGTCCGAGAGTAATAATATTTTTTCTATTGTTTAGGTTTTTCATGCTCGTAATGGCCAACAAATTAAGCTGAAACGTAATATTTAGTTGTTCGATAGGACTGCAATTGTGCCTATGACCCTTACTCAAGCTGATGCTATCGCCTCTAGTGTTCTTGC
>Ga0315336_1003588_pt1 | contig 20288 bp, 10 predicted proteins | sample ASW5metaG_FD_204512 | JGI IMG/M metagenome (GOLD analysis project Ga0315336, IMG submission 204512) | Ammonia-oxidizing marine archaeal communities from Monterey Bay, California, United States - ASW #5 | ecosystem: Environmental > Aquatic > Marine > Intertidal zone | place: USA: California... | reverse complement strand
TAGATACACCGGGATCGGCGGAATCGCAGCCGCACGTGAAGACGAGTGCGGACAACAGGAGGAAGGAGACCGAGCGAAGAGTCATCGTCATTTGTCGTCATTTGAAATCAAGGTATATAGCCGGCGCCTCACCAACCCATGACTTTGGGTACAATTTGAGCCGAAAACTCTTCGGTGTCGTCTAGCCTCGTTTGCCACGTTCAACAAGATGTCCGTACTCTGAGGAGCAACCGTGCATGAAGTGGCAACAGTTGGAGCTATTATGATGCGTAACGAACTCTCACTGATTTCGTATCTCGTCACTGAAAGCGCGGAAGAACAGGGAGTTATGATTCGCAAAAAGATTTTGATTGTGGACGATGAGCCACTAGGTCGAGAGAGGATCAGGCATCTTCTTGAGCAAAGGGCAGATGTAGAGGTCACGGCGGAGGCCGTGGACGGGCGAGAAGCGGTTGAACAAATCCGATCAAACCCATTCGATCTCGTCTTTCTGGACATTCAAATGCCTCACATGAGCGGCATTGACGTGGTGAAGGAAATAGGGCCCGAAAATATGCCGGCCGTCATCTTCAGCACAGCTTACGATGAATATGCTATTGAAGCGTTTCAAGTACATGCTCTAGATTATTTGTTGAAGCCGTTTGAGTCGGATCGATTTCAAGCCTCACTGGACAGAGTATTAGAATTGCTGTCACCGCCGGATTCGTCTGATCTCGAGCAACGCTTAACTCAGTTTTTGGAAGCTGATTTCAGCAAGGAAACAGCGGTTTCACGATTTATGATCAAATCCCATCAGCAGATTTCATTCGTGCAGACGAAAGATATCGATTGGATTGAGGCCGCCGGAAATTATGTCAACCTGCATGTTGGGAAAGATTCGCACCTGCTTAGGCTGACCATGAAAGAAATTGAGGGCAAACTGGATCCAGATGTGTTTTTGAGGATCCACCGCTCCTCAATCGTAAATCTAAATGCTGTTCTCGACTTGAAGCAGATGTTCAACGGTGAGTATGAGGTGCGCCTAGAATCTGGGGCCAAACTCACGATGAGCAGGAATTATCGAAAAAACCTGGATCGATTTGCATGATTCAAAGAGGGATCAGGTCACTTGTCACACGATCTGACCCTTCGTCACATCGGAAAGGGCATTGAGCGCCTTTCCAACATAATATGCTGTAGGGCAAATGCCGGATCTTTTCAAACCACCTTCGACGAGCAATTCAGTAGTGGACGTCAGACAACGATTTCTCTGGGTTTTTCTGTTTTCCTTTGTGCTGGCAACGTTCATCGTAGTCGGGACGACGGTACAAGACTATCTGGAGATCCAGATGCTTCGCAATGGGAATGTGCGATACTGGCATATGGTGATGTGGCCCGCCATCTGGTGGTATGGTTGGGTGCCTCTCGTTCCTTTCTTTTTCGAATTTGCCTGGAGGCACCCCATTTCGAAAGATGATTGGCGAACGCCCATTTTGTGGCTCGTTGCCGGCGGGGTTGCTGCCTTTGTTATTCATCTTCTGTTTCAAATCGGTGCTATGTCGACGCCGCTATATGAGGGCACCCATGATTCATTTGCTGAAACGGTCGAGTATCACATCCTCGTGAGCCTGTATCTGAACGTCTTTATTTATTGGTGTGTTGTGGGAAGCGCACATGTAGCACGTCTCTATCACTTGGCTAATCAGCGAGCCATTTCCTCCGCCGAACTCGAAGCCGAACTGGCGTCGGCGAGGCTCGATTCGCTAAAAATGCAGCTTCATCCTCACTTTCTATTCAATGTTCTAAATGGCATATCTACTCTCATTCATAGAGATGTTCACACCGCTGAATCCATGCTCGCAAAGCTAAGCACGTTGTTGCGGACGGCCCTCGACAGGAGTTCGATCAATGAGGTGACTCTGGCGGAAGAAGTTGAGTTCTTGAATGAATACCTCGCCATCGAACAGCTTCGATTTGGCGACTCGTTGCAAATTCAGTTCGACGTAGAACATGGCCTGGAAGGAGCTATTGTGCCTAGCTTTTTATTTCAGCCGCTGGTTGAGAACGCTATTAAACATGGCCTAGAGGGCGGAAGCCGCGGGGGACTGATCTCGATTAGTTGTCGACTCGCAGAAGATCGCCTGATTCTCGAAGTTAGCGACGATGGCGTAGGCCTTGAAACGACGAAGGATGTGATGACATCGGGAGTCGGGTTGTCCAATCTTCAAGCCCGACTGAACAGGCTTTACGGTGACAATCAGTCTATCGTGTTGTCAGCCAATGATTCGGGAGGCCTTCTTGTTACGGTTTCCATTCCCGCAGGACGTTCGTCCCCGGATTCAGGAATCTAATCCCCTTCTTGCGCCGCTTATCACTTGAGACTACGACGCCGGTAAACCCCGAGATATGTTAAGATCGACTTCGTATCGATTCGCACATCAAATAAGGGACTAGGCGTGATTTCAAGACGATCATTTCTCGGAAAAGCTGCGGCAGGCGCTGCTCTTGCCACAATACCCGGCATATTTCCGAAAACAGTCCTATCTGCGGTGAAAGAACCGTCAGATGCGGCGGCAGGGCTTTCGTCTTTCGCCAAAAAAGGAATGCGCGGTGCTGCGGACGACGAGTCCTTCTGGAAAGCCGTTCAGCAATCGTTCAGCGTAGATCGAAGCTTGATGCATCTGAATAATGGCGGTGTTTGTCCTGCCCCCGTTGTGGTACAAGAAGCAGAAAAGGCCCATTTGGCTGAATTTCATCGCTCGCCCTTCTACTCGTTGCAGAGCGCGGTCAGACCTCAAATTGAATCTGTGAGAAGCCAGCTCGCGGAGTGTCTCGGTTGTGATAGTGAAGAGATTGCTTTCACCCGCAATACGTCAGAGGGAATGGAGATTGTCCAATTGGGAATCCGACTGAACCCCGGAGACGAGATTCTTACTACATCTCAGGACTACCCAAGGATGCTACGTACCTGGGAACAGCGCATAAAGCGCGACGGAATCGTTCTGAAAAAGATCGACATTCCAGTTCCACTTGTGGATGCAGGTGTGCTCGTCGATCGATTTCGGTCCCAGATAACGCCCAAAACGCGTCTGATTATGTGCTGCCACATGATCGATCTGACAGGCCAGATTTTGCCGATCAAGGAAATCTGTGCAGAGGCTCACGCCAACGATATCCTGGTTCTTGTTGATGGGGCGCAGACCTTTGCACAGGTCCCATTTAATCTCCGAGAATTAGGCTGCGATTTTTTCGCCACGAGCCTGCACAAGTGGATGATGGGTCCACAAGGAACCGGCCTGCTCTTCGTCCGAAAGAATTTGATTCCATCGATCTGGCCTCTGATGTCGGCCTCTGCCGACCTTTCAGCGGACATCCGAAAATTTGAAGATATCGGTACAACCCCTCCGTCCAGAATTTTATCACTGGGGGAGGCAATCGCCTTTCACCATCAAATCGGGGCTGCTCGAAAAGAGAAACGACTTTCCTATTTGCGGGACTTCTGGCTGAATCAGCTTCTGCGTTTTGATCGAATAGTCCTCAAGACGAATACTAAAACAGCGGCTTCACTTGCCACGGTGGACGTGGAAGGAATCGACCCGGTAGCATTGAGAGACTTTCTGTGGGAGATCCACCGAATAAGAGTTCGTCCGATTAGAACGGATCAAGTCACGGGAATTCGAGCTTCCGCGAGCGTCTACACCAGCAAATATGAATTGGATCGATTCATCAACACGATGGAAAATGTTATCCGATACGGCATTCCTAAAACCAGTTAATAACTATAAACATGAAACTCAAAAACGTAACACTATCAGCATTTCTTTTGCTTTTAGCGGTAGCACCACTCTCTGTTGCAGCGCAATCGGGTGAAAGCGATCTCGAAAGCATATTTAACTACGTGAAGATATCGGACGATTTATCCTCGTCCGGACAAATTCCGTACGATCAGATGAAAGACGTCGCCGATGCCGGCTTCGATATGGTGATCAATCTGGCCACCGTCAACGAGGCTGGAAATGCGCTTGAAGGCTTTCTCGTCGCCGAACAAGGCGTTACCTACTTAAACATTCCCGTCTCCTGGCCAGAACCGGCTATGAGCGATCTGGAGCTCTTCTTCGACATCATGAAAGTCAGCGAAGGACGGAAAGTCTATGTGCACTGTGCGGCCAACATGCGGGCATCCGTATTTGTTTACCTATATCGCACGCTCGTCGCTGGAGAAGAAGAAGCGCTCGCACGAGAGGACATGGAAAAAGTATGGGACCCCTCTGGCTCTGCTCAATGGGCGGCCCTCATCGAATCTGCCCAGATGCAGTTTGCTTCTACAAAATGATCGGCTTATCAAACCGGAAAACAGGATGAACAAGAAATACAAAACCAGAGCATGGACGCTGATGTTGGTACTGATGTCCGTCAATTCTGCAGAAGCTCAGACAATGCTTTCAGATCTTGAAGCGAAGGATGGCGTCAGCTTTCTCATCGGGTCGAGTTCGCCTTACTCGGGAAGCGTCACTGATGAAAATGGTATGACCGGACAACTGGTCGATGGCCTCCGTCACGGAGAATGGATGTTCAAATATGAGAATGGGAAGCCTCAATTCTTATCCGTCTACGAATCGGGCATTCTTCAGCGTCGTGCAGGCTGGCACGAGAACGGCATTGAATCGTCTTCGCTATCCTATAAAGACGGTCGTCCTCACGGAGCAATGGTTCACCGGGATGATACCGGGATCGTTCGCGAGCGTCACATTTATGTAGATGGAAAGGTGGATGGTCTTGAAGAGATTTTCGATCAGAACGGGCAGCGTACGATTACCACTGAATTCAAAGCTGGGGTGCGACATGGAAAGCGTATCTGGTGGTATGACAGTGACCACGAGCGCTGGGTAACGAATTACGCCGAGGGTGAGCGGGATGGCGATTGGATCCAGTTTACGCGAGACGGCCGAGTCGTGGAGCAAAGCGAGTGGAAGGACGGCCAATTAGTCGCGAGAATCGACCGACATCAGGGTCACTAGCACTCGAATAACTAAGGACTGTTCGTTCGTCAGGGGCCAGAGATTGCAAATCTCTGGCCCCTGACGTGTTTTTAACTTTCGCCTAGACCGTTAAGAACGGCCTCGCAAAGCCGATACGACAAGGGAATAGGTGGCCTTTTTCACGATTCCACGTGGAAATGAGCTGCTATTCGCTCATGTGATGGAGGTCCTAAAGAGCACATATCGACGAATATTGGTCGGAATCGCAGTTATTGCATTCTGTTCAGGGCCTCTCTACGCGCGTCAGGAATCTGCGGTAACTCTGTCTCCTGAGAAGGCGATTACCCAGTACCGGTTGAGTTCATGGACAACGCTTGACGGCCTTCCACAAAATAGCGTCGGCGCAATCGTGCAGACTCCGGACGGATATATCTGGCTTGGTACTCAGGAAGGCCTAGTTCGCTTCGATGGTATGGATTTCGAAGTCTTCGATCGCAAAAACACGGATGCGTTTCGCGTAAGTCAGGTCAACCAACTTGCTGTATCGCCCGATGGGACACTCCGAATGGGTACACGAGGAGGAGGACTGGTTTCCTATTCAGCGGGTCAGTTCAGCACTATCAACACGGATAATGGGCTTTCCAACGATGTCTCGATGTCTCTATTTGCAGATGGCGATGGCACAGCTTGGGTAGGGACGTATGGAGGCGGTCTGAATCACGTACTGACTGACACAACTATTTCTTATCAAGAAGATGAGGGCTTATTTGGTCCAATCGTAAGCGTTGTAAATAGAGATGCAGAGGGTAGAATCATAGCCGGAACACCTCTGGGCCTTTTTTACCTAGATGACGGACATTTTCTGAAATATGACGACCCATCCCTCGCAAACGAATTCATTACCACCTTTTTTATCGATTCCCGAGGAGCCGAGTGGTTTGGGATGAGAGATGGGCGTATAGCAAGGAGATACAAAGGCGATTATCAGGATCTTTCAGAAGCTCCAGGAATGCCCGGTGGATATCTGAAGGCGGTTGCGGAAGATACCGAGGGAACGCTCTGGTTCGCGTTTAATGGAGGCGGTCTTGTACGCTATCTGAACGGCACGTTTTCTGCTATCACCGAAGAAGAAGGTCTTTCCAGCAATCGCATGACCGCTTTAATGGTTGGGCGTGAAGGAGGTCTCTGGATCGGTACCAGCGGCGGACTCAATCGACTGCAGGATGGTAAATTCACAACATTTACTTCACTTGAAGGTCTGGGTCACGAAAATGTCATGTCTGTTCATGAAGATGCCGAAGGTAGCATGTGGATGGCGACTCATGGCGGCGGCGTTAGTCGACTCTCTGGCGGGTTAATCAACAACTATGGAATCGAAGAAGGTCTTTCGAGCGAAAACATATTGACTGTTGAGAGTCAGCAGGACGGAACTGTTTGGATCGGGACGGCCGATGCTGGGCTTAACAAGGTGACGCCAGACGGCGTTACGCACTATTCGAAAGGAACGGGGCTTTCAGGAAATGAAATCTATGCTCTTCACACGGCAAGAGACGGATCTCTTTGGATTGGTACCGAGAACGGACTGAGTATCCTCTCGGACGTTGGAATTCGCAATCTGACTACCGAAGACGGACTGAGTACACCCTTCGTATCTGACTTCGCGGATCATCCAGAGTCGGGTATGTGGGTTGCCACGTACGATGGAGGCCTCCTTCATGTTGATGGAGACAGCCTCTATTCCTTTACTACTGACGATGGACTATACGACGATGGAATTCTTTCGTTGTATTCAGATTCGGATGGAACGCTTTGGATCGGGACGTTTGGAGCCGGCCTGAATATTCTGCGAGATGGCGAGATTCTTGGAGTTGATGGGAGACAGGGGTTTTTCGATGATACCATTATGGCGATTCTAGAAGATGATCAGGGATCGCTCTGGTTTTCTTCGAACAAGGGAATTTTTCGCTCAAGAAAAGACGATTTACTCGATGTGGCTTACGGAAGAAGCGAGCGCGTCGAGTCTGTCAGTTATGGCGTAGCCGACGGTTTGAAGACGGCTGAAGCAAATGGTGGACAACAGCCGGCTGCCTGGAAGGGAAGTGATGGAACGCTGTGGTTTGCCATGGCCGCGGGAGTGGCGTCAGTTAATCCGTCTTCAATACGACGAAACACGATTCTCCCACTGATTCAGATTGAAGGTTTACTCGCAGATCGAAAGCAAATCGGGATTTCAGAAGCCATTGAACTCGCTCCCGGTAGCGACCGGCTAGAGTTTTCTTATGCCGGCCTCAGCTTCCCAGCTGCAGAAAACGTGCGTTATGAGATCATGTTGGAAGGAAAGGATTCCGAATGGACGCCTGCAGGGACTCGAAGAGAGGCTTCCTTCACGAATCTGGATCCAGGCGATTACGTGTTCCGGGTTCGTGCCAGCAATAGTGATGGTGTGTGGAATGAAAAAGGCGCTGAACTGCATTTTTACCTCAAACCATTTTTCTATCAGACGACCTGGTTCTTGATCGTGAGTCTCCTCACGGGACTCGTCGCAGCCTTTTTGGCTTATCGCGCTCGTATTGAACAATTGAAGGCCCGAGAGCGCCACCTCGAAAAGGTTGTAGATGAGCGAACGCATGATCTACGCATGCAAAAGGAGCAGACGGAGCGCGCGAAAGAAGTAATCGAAGAACAGGCAGATCAACTCAAAGAGCTGGATCGATTCAAAACCAAGTTCTTCTCAAATATCAGCCATGAATTCCGCACGCCCCTGACGATGCTCATCGGGCCATTGGAAAATGCGCTACAAGGCGCTTATGGTCAGATAAGTGATTCGATGCGTCAGCAGTCCGAAATCATGTTGCGGAATGCGCAGCGACTGATGCGTCTGATTAACCAGTTGCTTGACCTTTCGAAGCTGGAGGACGGGAAAATGCAGTTGAAGGCGAAAGCCAGCGACCTAGTTCCGTTCCTTGAGGGGCTGCTTCATTCCTTTACTCCGTTTACCGACAAAAAAAGTATTGAACTGTCGTTTGAGAGTGAGGTGAAGACAGCTGAAGTGTACTTCGAGCCCGACAAAATGGAGAAGGTCTTTTTCAATCTGCTCTCGAATGCGGCGAAGTTCACTCCGGAGAAGGGCAAGATTTCGGTGTCCGTTAGAGAGGCACCAGAAAACGACGACTTCCTCAAGGGAGCGCTCGAAATATCAGTCTCAGATACGGGTCGGGGAATTCCAGCTGATGATCTTCCGTACATATTCGATCGATTCCGTCAGGCAAAAGGGGCGCAGTCAAAAGACCAGCAGGGAACGGGTATCGGGTTGTCTTTGGTCAAAGAACTAGTAGAGCTGCACAAAGGGCGAATTGAAGTTGAAAGCGAGCTCGAACAGGGCACATCGTTCCGAGTCAAGCTTCAGTTAGGTCGTCGCCACCTCCTTGACGAGGATATAGTTGAGATCGACGAGACCGAAGCGCAGGGTTCAACTGCCAGCACAGAACTTGCAGCGAAAGGACTGAATTACATGCACCAGGATGCGCAGGCTACCGCTGTTAAGCAAGTCGAACTAGCAGATGATGCTCCAACAGTCCTCGTCGTTGAAGACAATAAAGATGTTCGAGAGTACGTAGCCTCGATTCTCGAAAATCACTATCACGTGAAACAAGCAGAAGATGGAGTCGAAGGCCTCGAAAAAACCGGTGTCTTGCTTCCGGACCTAATTGTATCTGACGTGAATATGCCTCGCATGAACGGTAATGAAATGTGCCAGGCGATTAAGGAAGATGCACGTCTCAATCATATCCCCATCCTCTTGCTGACAGCTCGGGCTTCGTTCGAAGGGAAGATGTCAGGACTAGAAGTCGGTGCTGATGACTATATGGCGAAGCCATTTAACGCAAAAGAACTGATCGTTCGGACTCAGAATCTGATCAAGCTCAGAATGCAGGATAAACAATTGAAGATCTTGAATGAAGACCTTGAAGCTCAGGTTCAGGCCCAGCTCGAGCTCATTCTGACAGAGAGAGAGGAGTATGAAGAGCAGTTGATTGTTGAAAGAGATCGTGCACAGGCCTCTTCGAAACTCAAATCTTCGATTCTGGATAACGTCAATCACGAATTCAGGACACCATTGTCGACGATCATGGGTTACTCCCAGATCTTAGTCGAAGAGGCTCCACCAGAGCTGCAAGAGTTCGCCTCAGCTATTGATCAGGGTGGCCAGCGCTTGCTGCGAACGTTAAATAGCGTTATCGATCTGGCTAACCTTGAGTCGACTGATTTTGAATCGGATCGCCAGAACGTGGATCTGAAGGCCGAAATGGACATCGTTCATAATCATTGGTCTTCGGAGGCAGAACTCAAAGGACTCGATTTTGCATTAGTATATGATGCATCCGCACCAATCGAGATGGTAGTCAGTGCAATGGCACTAACAAAAGTGCTCCATATTTTAATTGATAATGCGCTCAAATTTACGGAAAAAGGATTCGTCCACTTAAATGTAGATTCCGTGCCTGAAGCGGTACAATTTGTAGTAAGTGACAGTGGAGTTGGAATCGATGAGGCTAACCAGAAAGGAGTATTTGAGGCATTTGTCCAGGGAGATACTGGTCTCACACGAAGTCACGAGGGAACGGGGATAGGCCTAAGCATCGCTCATCGTTTAGTGGAGCGCATGAACGGACGTATCGAAGTGGAGAGCAAGGCAGGAGAAGGAGCTGCGTTCACGCTGACTATTCCAATCTCCATCCCAGAATCGACAGGTTCGAAAGACCGGGACGCACGTCCTAGCACGCGCAATCGTGGTCTTCCTTCAGCGGGAATTCAGGAGTAATCCAGATCGAAGTCCTCATCGGGGCATCAATAAACAATTTGTCATAAGGGCGCGCGGAAACTCAGTTTTCCGCGCGCCCTTTGCTTATGCCCTTTTTTTAAGTATTTGCAATATATCTCGTAATGGCTCAAAAACGCTGATTAGTAAATATAACTTCATCATTACTTCACGATGCAGAGCTTAAACCGGCCATATCTCCGCCGATACCCTGACTGCGTACTTCGCCTTTTTCAAGAAGTATCTCAACCACATACGCCGTTTGGCACTTATGACTATGCGTCCCTTCAAACACCAACTTATCGCACTAGCAACAGTACTCGGAGTCTTGTCGACATCCGCATGTACGGACAGCTTGCTTTCCTCTGAAGACCCAGGTGGATCTTCGAGTGAATCTTACCAATATGCTGAAGAGTTCCGCCCGGTACTTCGGAACGAGCAACTCTTACAAGCAGCCTACTCAACTTCTGGGCGCCCGGCGGCAAAAGGAGGCGGTGGGAGTGTAGAGTATCCCGATTTGTTTGCCTACGTCGGATACAATGACTACGCGGCCAACGGTGTGACCACTCGTATTCTGGACGACTACGGTGTAACTACAAGGATTCTGGACGACTATGGCATAACGCGTCGTGTTCTCGATGATTACGGTATTACGAACCGTGTTCTTGAAGATTACGGTATCACGCAGCGTGTTTTGGAAGACTATGGTATTACACAGCGCGTTTTGGAAGATTATGGAATCACTCAGCGCCTGCTTGACGACTATGGTGTCACGTGGGAAATGTTCGCCGCAGCTTTAGCTGCCTACGATCCTGCTATCAAAGTACGAGCATCTGCTGATGGTGGTATCAGCATCTGGATTCGTGGAAAGGACGTTAGTGCGATTCTTGCTGAAATGATGGGCGATCCTTTCATCGATTTTGTTGAGCCTGATCCTGTAACTGAAATTGGTGATATCGGCGATTGGAGTAATTCAAGCAATCAGAATAACGGACAGTATGAGTCGTGGGGCGTCGAAAATATTGATGGCGGAAAGTTTGCTCCTGGTCAAATCCGAAGTGCTCACGTTTACCTGTTGGACTCTGGCGTTCTTGACGCCGATCTGAATCTCGCAACGCGCAAAGATTTTACAATGCTTTTTCTGAACAGGGATGAGATGGAGCATGAAGAAGACAACTGGATTAATCCAGGCTTTTTTGATCCGGGAACAGACGGTAATCCTGACGATGAATTGGGCCACGGGTCTCACGTCGCAGGAACGCTCGCAGCACTGGATAACAAGGCTGGTGTTTTGGGAGCAGGGGCTGGTCTAAACCTTCATAGCCTCAAGGTCTTGACTGCAGAAGGTCAGACGGACGTCACCACTTTGGTAGCGGCACTTAACTACGTCATTTACCAGAAACAGAACATTCATACGAGTAACGAGCAGGTTCTCATTAATCTCAGTATCGGAATGGATACGGGAACGACTGAATTCAACGTGCTCGACGAAACAGTGCAAAAAGCGATCGCATCCGGTATTACAGTGGTTGTTTCTGCTGGAAATGGTGCGGATGATGTATCCACATATTCTCCAGCTCACGTTCCAGAGGCCATTACTGTAGGTGCATATGACAATAGAGGTCGCTACGCCACGTTTTCGAACCATGGTCAAGGTGTAGATATCCTGGCGCCAGGTAAAGACATCGTATCTCTGCCACCAACGCAGGCAGAGTTCGATCAGAACACGCTATATGTTCGTTCCGGTACCTCAATGGCTGCACCACACGTAACTGCAGCAGCAGCTGTAATGTGGGCCAATAACCCGGGCTTCTCTCCAGCCGAGGTTGCAAAAGCGTTGATTCAAGAAGCGGGAGACGATATCGACAAAGCTCCTCGAAACACGACTTCTAGTAGTGTGTCGATGAAATTTGCAAGCGGCAATGGTACTGTCGTAATCGATTCGAATGCTGACTCACGTTCCGGAGATGCTTCCAGCGGTAACTTTTGGGGCTCGACATTCTCGGGTAATAGCTCGGATGACAAGGATTCCGATAAGGACTCGGACAAAGATTCAGACAAAGATTCTTCCAAATCACAGAAAGCCAAGAAAGTCAGCATAAGCAAAGCTGAGTTCAAAAATGGCGAGTTTCGTTTGGAAGGGAAAGGGGAAGCAAACACGACGCTCATGATCTACTCTGAATCAGGTGTTCAATACGGATCAGTCACCACGGACTCCGATGGGAAATTCAAGATTCGTGAATCGAACTGGATGGTTCCATGTAAGGTGACGGTAACCGATGGCGTGACCTCGAAATCCAAAAAGGTTAAGAATGCTCCAGCTGGTTGTGTTCAATAACGGCTGATACAAAGGGTGACAAACCAAGCGGGGCGGGGCGAAACGATTCAATATCGTTTCGTCCCGCCCCGTTTTAGGTTGAGAAGCCGGTTCAGTTATTCCTTCTTCTCACATCTTCGACCTTCTTCCTACAAAGAAGAAGGGATCTCCCTCAGACTACGAAATGCACGGACATAGACTATGCAGGGTTGTTCGAAGAATTTGAATTTGTGGTCCTCTGTCTGCACTTAAACTTGCTGCTTTTGAGTCCAGGGTTTCTGGTGCACGAGGAAGGCGGTCTATCGAGGAAGACTCCCCGCAGCCGGATGGCGAACCACTCGGCTGCGGGATAGAATTCCCTGTATCGCGATCGAATCGCGTGTGCGTCCCGGAGGACGCTGTGGCTACAGACTTACAGCGGCCGTGACCATGGAGACATTGTCGAAATAATCGGTCGAACGCAGCGCGTAATCGATCTGCAGGCGAGTGCCTGACAGGTCTAGATCAATACCCGCTCCAAAGTTCGCACCCGAGAAGAAGCTCAGGTCACTCTCACCAACGATATCCATACCACCACGCAGGTAGAGCATATCGAATAGTGCAAGCTCAACACCACCGGAATACTGATCCTGATCGAAGGAATTCGAACGGAAATTTCCAAGTAGTGTCACAACTGCGCCTTCACTCATCTGACGCGTGTACGATAGACCGAAGTTTAGAAGAGAGGGTAGTTCTACCCCTTCTGCCTCGATTACGAGTGCGTTATTGGTGGCATTACCAGTCTGCGAAGGCAGCTGAACTTGCTGGGTAAGGCCGACACCGGAATACTGCATGTCAGTACCGATGTTTTTAAGCGCGACACCCAGGCGAAGACCAGACTCGCCAACGATGTAGGTCATACCCATGTCGACAGCAACCGCGCTGGCGGATATATCATCGATCGATTCGTTGACCACCTTCAGTGTGGCACCTGCTGAAATACGATCCGTGAAAACACGTGCGTACGTCAGGCCGGCCGTAATGAAGGAAGCATTGTAGGTAACCGATGAAATCTCAGGCGAGAGTTCCGTTTGCAACGGAATGTCACCAAAGTCCCATGAGGAGACCGTAAATGCGAGGTTATTGCTACCGAAATTCTGGCCAATTCCGAAGAAGTTGACACCGATGTCGGCAACGTAGTTCATACTACTGAAGATTGCAGCAGTACCTGTGTTCACAGCGAGACCGGCTGGATTCGAGAAAATCGCTTCCAGGCCGTTCATTCCGCTAAGACCACTCGTGAGAGAGGCGCCCAGCGAAGCAGAGCGCGCCGTAACGGGTACGAGCAACTGTGATGCGCCCGCCGTACCACGACGTTTGTCATCACCTGCGTTTGCGTCAAGCACACTCATGCCCATGAGGGCTGTGATCATCAGACTGCTCAGAAACATTCTGGACAATCCTCTAACGTGAATAGATTTCATGTTGTTATTCATTTTCATTGAAAGGGGACTGTCTAGAAGTTGTTCAGTTGAACACGTTTTTTAACAACACCGAACTTGAGCACTTTCTCACCCAGATCTGATTCGACATGGATGATGTACATGCCGCTTGCAATCGGAAGATTGTTTTCAGTCGTCAAATCCCATCCGAAGCTGGCACTTGAACTGTTCTTGATCAGTGTTCTTACGAGAGATCCTGCAACCGTAAAGATTCGGATCGTTGCCTGGTTCGGCATATTCGTGAAACGAACCTGATCAACAAGCTGGCTGACTTCATAAGCTGAAGCGCCTTTGTATGGGTTCGGTGAGATGCCGATGTCTTCGAGCGCGTTTGTTGCCTCAGCGTCAGTGCGAGCGCGTGCGCCCAGACCGTCTGTCGAGAACGCAAAACTGTCACCCGGCTGGTTCGGCTTCGTCGTTGACATGCGGAAGATGGTTCCATCTTCTGGAGCGCGCTGATCCAACGGAATCGCATCAAGCGTACCATCAGAAACATCACCAGCATTCCAGTTGAAGAGAACGATACGACCAGGAGTCGTGAGTCCACCCCAGTGCTCGGTTCCGTCGCCACCGGAAGGTGCGTCGATGAGCGCTTGCGCAACCCACGCATCGTAACCGGCCTGACCTGCAGACTTGTCTACGGGATCAAAGAAGTAGATCCAGTCAGAAGCAGGATCATTCGCGCCACCAGAGGAGGCATGATCAGCAGCTTCCATGTCCCACGTTGGCGTTCCGTTAACGTCCAGGATAGCTGGGATGTAACGAATATCGTCGCTCGTGTCATCTGGAGTTGCAATACCTGCATTCCAGATTGAGAGACGGCCAGCCTGGATAACACCAGTGTTCCACCAGTCCAACTCGTAGTCGCCACCAGATGAGAAACGAATTTCCCAGTCGAATGGCATAACAGGACCCCAGCCATCACGGCCAGTAATCGAGCGAGCGAGGAAGGAAGAATAGTCACCACAATTACTTGGGCAACCACCGGACATTCCAGTCGCGATGATCCAGTGACCACCGTTTGTGGACTGCTGATCGTCACCAGGACGACCTGCACCAGGGAAGCTTCTCCAGTCAGCACCGGCGCCTGCAGGCGTGGCGAGACGGCCGGAAGCATTGGCGATCACATTGAAATCAAGGAAGCCGTTAGGCGCGCCCGTGATATTCAGTGAAAGGCCATCAACCTGGATCACATCTGAGCCTTCTGGGGCTGAGGTGTGAATTCCTTCATAGGCGGCCGCGCCATCAAACACTTTGTCGCCTGTAGTCGTGTTCATCACATCATACGTTGTGATAAACGCAGAACCAGACTTGCGAAGCGCTGCTTTTTCGCGCATATCATCGGAACGAGACGTTTCACGAGCATCAAAGCTCATTTTGTGTCCGTCATCGACGTCAGGAACTTCCAATGAGAAGAACTCAACAGCGTAACTGTGACCAGTCACGGCAGCAGGATTAACTACATTAGCAGTGACGTCGCCGTTTCCGACATTTTCACCTTTTACAGATGCGATGTCCGAGTCCGGGCTGAGAGCTGCAGCGATCGCGTCTTCACTGATAACTACGTCAGTCCGCTGTGGAGTGACGGTTACTCGTGAGACTGGACCAGCATATACCTTCTGACCAGAAGTGGCGTTGTAGGCATACGCCTGCACCCCGAAGTCATAATCAGTATAGTTAGTCAGGCCAGAAACGCGATGCGAGTGCGAGACACCAGCATCAGATCCTTCAGCCGTGATGAACGTCAGGCCAGACCCTTCAATGACGCGCGTGATGCCATTTACGACATCGTAGGTCGCGAGAACCTTTCCATCCTGATCGGTGCTATTGTCATATTGTATTACGCGATAGCCTTCAAAAAGGTAGTCATTGTCCGTCACGTCAGGTGACAAGAGAGGATCGATCACATTGTACGTGTCGAGAAAGTTGTTGTCAGTGGGATTGTATCCCCACTCAAGCAACACCGATCCATCGTCAACGCTGGTTGCGATCCGAGGCCCAGCAGGAGGGGCTGGCAGAGCGAAATTGATGTCAAAGATGGCTTGTGCAAGCGCATCTTCTTCCTTCATTTTCCGAACCGAGTCCAGATTGTCTGAGCCGAAACTGGTTACAATACCGAAGACGAGCGTCTGCTCATCATTTGGCTTAATCGTAAACGGCCCGGTGGCCATAACGAAACGACGGTCAGCAGGAGCAATTGCGGTTCCAATGCCATCAGAGTCCAGTTCTGACCAGAATTCTGGTGGATTACCTGGAAACATGAACGAAGTCGCAATATTTGAAAATCCGAGACCATTTCCACCAAGTGTGAAACGCTGCCCATCTTTCCAGCGACCCTGCATGTAGTTATACATATCAGCGCCGTTGCCAGGGTCACCCTGAACACCACCACCGTTATTGTAGAACGCAAAGGCCGTCATCTTCAGACGTTCGTTGTCTTCGTCAATCTGACCATCGCCATTATCATCAATGCCGTTGTCGTTCACGAGAGGACCCTGGAAGAAATCGTAACCCATTGCCGGTGGGGCGGGGCCGTAGTTTCCTTCATCATCATCATCCGCGTTGTAAACGAATCCGAGGCCAAGGGTCGTATCCGATCCTACGTAATCGTCAAAAGAGGTGCCGAGGTCCGGATCATCGAAAATACCCATGTAGGTGTTTTCGAGCGGGACGGTTCCTTTATACTTAATACGATACTTGTAAAACGTAGTGTTTCCGATCGCTCCGGCTGTATTGAACGCAAAAGCCGAACCATGTACCTCAACGCCCATTGCGGGTGTATTAGTGCGAGTATGCTGGTTGCCCCGGTCGTTCATTATCCACCACAGCATCTGGTCGCCCAGAATAGCAGGACGTTCTCCAGCAGCCAGGTTGATCTTGCGATCGATACGGCTTGCGAGTGGCTGATCAGTCAGATCGATTTCGTCGCCGTTGGCGTCGATTGTCGGTGCGCCAAGTCCAGTTGGCCAGTCATTGAGGTCAGGAGTCGAAATCCCTGAGCCCTCGTACGAGACCACATCTTCCTTGGCAATTTTGAAAACACGGTCGTAAACGGAACAGTCCGATGGTGGCGTTCCGTCGTCATTTAGGGGACCTGACCAAAATTCGTAGGGGCCGTAAGTCGATCCGGCAAGACGAAGCTGGCCAGCTACCTGACCACCCATCCAGATACCGGATGCGAAATTCGCGCTTACGCCGCCACCTTTCGGCACTTCGTAAACATTCGGACTACCGCGCCAAAACAGGTTTCCATTGTTGAGAATGCGAGCTCGAACATTGTTGATGTCCAAGTAGGACTCTCCAATGGCCTGTTCGCACGTACCGACTGTCTGTGCCTGAGACGGAATGCTCAGGAAGCTTATGGCCACAGCAGCCAGCATTAGGCTAAGTTTTCTGGTGTAGTGCATAGTTATTTGATTCTGTAACAACTCGTTGAGTTGATCACCTCCTCCAGGATTGATCGTGAATAGCGCAAGGGGAGACCTTGCTCTGCACACCCGGAATCGAATAACTGTTGCCCACCGTGTCCTAGGACTCGCCTAAAACACGATTGTGCTCATCGTTGCGAAAAGATAGAAGCCCACGGCGCCATTTGTCCTTTTGGCTCTCGTAGGCATTCATCGGAGCATGAACACAATTTCAGTCTCTCCTACAAGTCTGTCTTGTAGAGGTGAGAGCGCAGAAAATTCAATTCAGCTACCGAAGGCGGTTGTGCATCGCCGGAACAGGAAACCAGTACCGTGCCATTCACTGTTTTTGTCGTAAATCGGCCTTGGGGCGTTAAAAACGCAGGGTTGTTTCGAGCGACCTGTACGGAGGTGGTACGATGTATGCCCGAAATCGGACAGGGCAGTTGCTGATGACTGAACCGATTTGTACCCGACTTTTCGTGGTCCTGCACACCGATCTTGGATTCAATCCAGACAAAAAACAACCACTCAGCAGGAACCGGTAGCGTCTGGGGGGTGATCTGGACTCTTGAGGCCCGATGTTTGAAGGTTCGAACTCAAATACCGGCCCTCCCATTTGATTCTAGGCGATCTTAACTGTCACACATTTTCATGCAAGTCACCACTATATGCTCGGACAGATACTGATCGTGAATCACTCGGCGGAAGAGGCTGTTAGTGCACGGAAATTATTAAAAGGTCACGCGACGCTGATTCACGCGATTAAGAAACCAGATCGGATTCCTGCGCTGATGTCTGCCAATCGATACGATGTCGTGCTCCTCGATGAACGAATCTTGGAGAAAGACGGTTCAGACAGTTTTCACTGGATTGAGCATATCACCTACGCTGATTCAGATACACAGGTTATCGTCACGTCGCGTCTACAATCCTACGCCAGGGTGATCGGAGCGATCAAGGCCGGAGCTCAGGATGTACTGCCGGTTCCGTTCCCCAACGACCTTGCTGATCTAATAGCTTGTATTACCGAGCAGTTGCAGGAGCGAGCGCTCTCAAACCCATCGGCGACTCGCCCATCTGTGTCCAGAGAGCCCTCCAACACTAAAACGCCGTCAACCTCGAAAGACTTCGTAGGAGCATCCGAGGCAATGAAGAAGGTCTGGATTCAGATCGATAAGGTGGCCGGGACCGATGCAAATGTTCTGATCTTGGGCGAGAATGGAACCGGGAAGGAATTGGTGGCTCGAGCCCTTCACAATCAATCGGCACGTAGTAGAGGACCGTTTGTATCCGTGGATGTTGGCTCAGTCTCGGGTTCGCTTTTCGAAAGCGAATTGTTTGGTCACAAGCGCGGTGCATTTACCGATGCCGTTCAGGATCGCCTCGGTAGATTTGAAACCGCGGCTGAGGGCACTTTATTTCTTGACGAAATCGGAAATATGCCCGTGAGCCTGCAGGCGAAGTTGCTCACTGTTCTTCAGCAAAGGACGTTAACACCGCTCGGCTCAAATGACATCGTTCCCATAGACGTGCGTCTCATTTGTGCGACCAATCAACCGATTTATGAAGCGGTACACGAAGGAGCGTTTCGGCAAGATTTGCTCTATCGCATAAATACAGTAGAAATCTACCTACCACCACTTCGGGAACGTAAAGAGGATATTGGCTTGTTGGCGCATTTGTTCGTCTCCATGAGTGCAAAAAAATACAATCCTTCGGTGCAGAGTATTTCGCCCTCGGCGCTTCGTAAGCTGGAAAAATATTCGTGGCCAGGAAATGTTAGAGAGCTTGAGCATATGGTTGAGCGTGCTGTAATAATGACCGAACATGAGACGCTCCAACCGGAAGACTTTCAACTCAAAACAGTCGTCTCAAAACTTGCTCACAGTCTGGTTTTCGACACGCTGCATCTGGAATCTGTCGAGAAACAGATTATTCAGACTGCAATGGACAAGCACAGTGGGATTGTCGCCCAAGCAGCGAGCGAACTGGGGCTGACTCGAACGACCTTATACCGGAGATTGGATAAGCACGGTCTATAGGAGTCAGCAACCCGACATCGCACAATTTATTCTAATGAAGCGGGTTGGAGATTGGCCAAAAATAATCGCTGGTTTCGGACTTTCACATGATTGTAGGCTGTTTAACGCTAGGTGTTGCAACGACTAGTGGCTTCATGGCTGAATAAATGCAGCGAAAACTAAAATCGGTTTCTGATTTGCCGATACACAGAGTGCGCACTGCGCATAATCGACATTTTTTCGACCCGAAAACGAATATGAAATCCTTCACCAAGAGACTTCTCGTCTACGCCGTTCTGATTGGTGTGATTTTTTTCTTTGGATGAGTGGAGTCTCCCTCATCGTCGTCATCAGAGGACTACTCTGCAGAATTCGAGGACGTTAATCCGGTCATTAGAAATGCGCAGGTACTCGGCGCAGGGCTGTCCGAGAAAGCAAGCTGACTTTCTGAGGGGTGAGAAGCACTCCCCGCAGAGTCGAAAGTGAAACGTAGACCTGCCCACCTCGCTTCGTTTGAGCTTGAGCTTCCTTTGCCGTTCGTCTAACATTTTCGGCGACGCAACCGCAAAAATGAAGCAGAAGGCGTGGAGTTTCCACTCCGATCCCGTGATAGGAAGAAACACGGTATTGGAGTTGAGACGATGCACACTTCCTATTTCAGATTGAGAGCAGTGATATACCTAGCTCTTTTGCTCTGTTTTATCATACTACCTGCTTCTGCCCAGCGATTCCGGTTGAAGACAATGGAGGCTGGCTTACAAAGTGCTTGGCAAGGCAACGGCGTAGCGGTAGCCGACTACGATATGGATGGGGATCTCGATCTGTATTTCGTGTCGCAAAAGCCCAATAATGCACTGGATGCGCGATCCTGGAACAGGTTGTATCGAAATAATGGTGATCGAACATTTACAGATGTGGCTTTGGAGGCAGGAGTGCGTGGCGAGTCGCTTCCCAACAATACACTTCGCATGTTCGGAAACAAGTTATCGGCATCGTGGGCTGATTATGACAGCGATGGTGATCCTGATCTATTTTTAACCAACGTGGGGCCTGAGATTCTTTATCGAAATAATGGGGATGGCACATTTACCGACGTGACGATAAGTGCGGGTCTGCAGGAGCCAGACTCTCAGGCGAGCACAATTGTGCACTCGAGTGCTCTCTGGTGGGATCATGATCTCGATGGTGACTTGGATCTCTACATCGGATCGTGGGATGGGGAAAATCGATCATTCACAAATAACGGAGACGGAACGTTTACAAATGCTTCCATCTCGAGTGG
>Ga0315336_1003587_pt1 | contig 20294 bp, 19 predicted proteins | sample ASW5metaG_FD_204512 | JGI IMG/M metagenome (GOLD analysis project Ga0315336, IMG submission 204512) | Ammonia-oxidizing marine archaeal communities from Monterey Bay, California, United States - ASW #5 | ecosystem: Environmental > Aquatic > Marine > Intertidal zone | place: USA: California... | reverse complement strand
GCTGACCCTCGGGTAGCGCAAAACCTAGCCTTGCGCCTGCCTCGGCTTCGCCAGGCAAGGCATGGATGGGGCAAAACCTCAACGGCCGCTTCAAGGTTCGCGGTCGCCCACACCTGACCCTCCATATGAACGTCGCGGCGGGTCTCGCGTGGGGTTGATCGGGGTTTTCGCGAACAGCGGGAATCGTCCCTCATTCTAATTTTCTCAGAACCACCATGTCCTGGTAGTCGAGTACGCCTCTCGGAATGTACTGCGATATGCGCAGAAATTTCGACCAATGATCAAATACGTAGCGCACACTGTGAAAGGCCGTGTGGTAGAAATCCGGGAACTCCCGATCCCACTCGTCGTCTTTCATATAGTATAGTCCCTTCTTGTAGAAAATGCCGGCAGCCTGTTGCCGAAGGGGCGCTTCCGCGGGAATTCCCGAACAATACTGATCGAAGGCATGCTGTCCATGGACGGTGAGTGTGATCACACCGCCCGGGCGAAGAACGCGTGCCAGTTCAGCCAGCCAGGCATCCTGATAGTCTTCATCCAAATGCGACAGCACACTATGATTAAAGACGAGGTCGAATGAGCCATCGCGATAAGGCAGCGGCGGCTTGCCTTCCGTCAGGCTGGTTTCGACCCAAGGCATATGTTTGGAAAGCCAGTCAATCGCTTCCTTGTCGATGTCGTTCCCGTAAAGCGTGCGAGGAGAGGCAAGCACGGGCAAATGCCGTAGGATGCGGCCGCAACCGCATCCCCACTCAAGGATATCGTTGAAGTCCATGTATGACCTGCCCACGGATGCCAATGCCCGTTCCAGATCGCGCACGGAACCCACGCCCGACTGCAAGAACCGTTCTTCCGCCTCCGTGCCAGCCACCCGGTAGCGCAGCCCGGGCGGAGGTAGCGGGATATCTGGAGCGCTCTGGGGATCAGCCGCGCCGTCCGACGTATCCGGCGCCCGATCTGCCTTTTCGACCTCGCTTGCAGTCCGTTCGTCCGACGCGTCGCCGCGTATATTCAAGGCTTTGCGAAGGCCGGCGCGAACGTTGAATCTCCAGATCACGGTTTCCCACCTCAGTTCCAATCAAGCACGTACTTGCTCAGGCTGAGATGCCGAAGAGAAATCCAAGCGATTTCGCCACGAACTTCTCCGGCTGGCGCAGGCCACAGGAATTGTATCGATCAGGATGACGGGAAAGCAATCAATCCCGGCAGCGAAAAATGCGTCGCGCCCTCAGTCGAGAACCTGAATTGGACCTCAAGCCGCCTTGTCGCGGACCTGGTAATCCTTGACCGCGGCGAAGCGGATCGCCTTCCAGCGCTCGGCCTCGTAGTTCAGCGAAAAGGCGTGCTGGGCGAGGAAGACCGGATCGTTGTCGAGGTCACGGGCTATGTCGCCGCGATGCGATTCGATGAAGCGCTGGACCTCGGCCTTGTCGTCCGCCGAGATCCACCGGCAGACCGAGAAGCGCGACATCTCGAAATCCACGGGCAGCGTATATTCGAAGTTGAGCCGCTCCTTGAGCACGTCGAGTTGCAGCGCGCCGACGACGCCGACGATGGCCGGCGAGCCGTCCTCCGGCGAGAACAGCTGCACCACGCCTTCCTCGGCCATCTGGTGCAGCGCTTCCTTCAATTTCTTGGCCTTCATGGCGTCACCGAGGCGCACACGGCGCAAGATTTCCGGGGCGAAGTTCGGCACGCCGCGGAACAGTATCTCCTCGCCCTCGGTCAGCGTGTCGCCGATGCGCAGCGTGCCGTGGTTTGGGATGCCGACGACGTCGCCGGCAAAGGCCTCGTCGGCGGTGACGCGGGTGCGGGCGAAGAAGAACTGCGGTGCCGAGAGCGACATCGGCTTGCCGGTGCGCACCAGCTTGGCCTTCATGCCGCGCTCCAGCTTGCCGGAGCAGACGCGGACGAAGGCGATGCGGTCGCGGTGGTTGGGGTCCATGTTGGCCTGGATCTTGAAGACGAAGGAGGTCATCTTCTCCTCCGTCGCCTCGACGGTGCGCGTATCGGCCTCCTGGGCGCGCGGCGGCGGTCCGTAGGCGCCGAGCGCCTCGATCAGGTCGCGCACGCCGTAGTTGCGCAGCGCCGAGCCGAAATAGACGGGCGTCAGATGGCCTTCGCGGAAGGCGTCGATGTCGAGAGGCCGGCACGCTTCACGCGCCAGCTCAAGCTCCTCGATGAAGTCGTTGCGCTCGTTTTCCGGCAGGAGCCCGGCCACGCGGTTGGAATCCGGACCATTGACCGGCACGCGCTCCTTCTCGTCGTCGCTCCGGCGCACCGCGTTCAACGCCAGATGGTATGTGCCCGAAAACGTCTTGCCGCGGCCGATCGGCCAGGTGACAGGCGCGGTGTCCAGCGCAAGCTTCTGCTCGATCTCGTCGAGGATCTCGAACGGGTCGCGGCTTTCGCGATCCATCTTGTTGACGAAGGTGATGATCGGGATGTCTCGCAGCCGGCAGACCTCGAACAGTTTCAGCGTGCGCGGCTCGATGCCCTTGGCGGCGTCGATGACCATGACGGCCGAGTCGACCGCGGAAAGCGTTCGGTAGGTATCGTCGGCAAAATCCTCGTGGCCGGGCGTGTCGAGCAGGTTGAAGACGTTGCCGTCATATTCGAAGGTCATCACCGAGGTGACGACCGATATTCCGCGCTCGCGCTCGATCTTCATCCAGTCGGACCGCGTCTGGATACGGTCCTTCTTGGCCTTGACCTCGCCGGCAAGCTGGATCGCGCCGCCGAACAGAAGCAGCTTTTCGGTCAGCGTGGTCTTGCCGGCGTCGGGGTGGGCGATGATGGCGAAGGTACGGCGGCGCGCGACCTCCTCAGATATTGTTTCGGGCATTTCTTTTAAGGCGTTCCGTGTGACAGGCGGCGCTTCTACCAGCGTGGCGGCGACCTGTCGACAGCGGCAGGCACGCCTCGCGCCCGCCGCCGCGGCTCAACCCGGCTAGGCCGCGCATTCCGCCTCCACGATCGGCGGCAACCAGTCGGCTATGGCGTTGCCGATCGCATCCGGGTGGTCTTCCTGCAGATAATGGGCGCCCGGCCCCAGATCGACGAAATGGCAGTTCTTCAGCGTCGACGCGAATTCCTTCGCCTGCTGCGCTGAAATCAATGCGCCTGGATCGCCGGCAAAAAGCAGCTTTGGGTAGGTCGACTGCCTGAGCGCGCGATGGTCGTGCGCGCTGATCGTCGCGACATCCGCCGGCTGACCCTCGATCGGCAAGTCCCTGGGCAGGCGCAGCACCGGCTTGCGCGACAGCGAAGTCGGAAACGGCGACCGGTAAGCGTCCATCTCCTCGTCGCTCATCCTGCGCAGGACCGATGCAGGCAGGATTTTCTCAACGAAGACATTGTCCTCAAGCACCAGCTTTTCACCGACGCCCGGCGTGCGTAACGCCTTGAAAAGCTCGCGCGCCTGCGGACGCTGATGGAAATCCTCCCAGCGCTCGAAGGGCCGGATGAATTCCATGAAGGCAAGGCCGATAACACGCCGTGGCCGCCGCGCCGCGAAGTGAAAGGCCAGCGCCGTGCCCCAGTCCTGCGCCACGATCACCAGATCGTTTATGTCGAGCGCTTCGATGAAGGCATCCAGATGGCAGACCTGATCGAAGAAGCGATACCCGATGTCCGGCTTGCCCGACTGGCCATAGCCGATCAGGTCGGGCGCAATGCAGCGGCCGAGCGGCGCGACATGCGGAATGATGTTGCGCCATATGTAGGAGGACGTGGGATTGCCGTGCAGGAACAGAACGGTAGGCCCAGCCGATCCAGCCTCCAGATAGGACATCGTTGAATCAAGCACGGCAACCTCGCCCCGCCGCAATTGCTGCCCATGGGTCGTCGTATTCATCGGACACACTCCCTTGCGAACACAGTGCTGAAGATGATTTTCTTGAACCGTTCGAGGGGTTCGGGGCTGCGCTCTACCTTCATGCGCAGCATCGCACCCTGCCAGGAGGACAGCATGAAATCCGCCAGGTCGTCCGCATCGAAGGCTTTCGTGATCTCGCCCGCCGCCTGCCCTTCTGCAATGCATGCCGCAAAGGGCTGGCGCCAGCGCTCGAAAATGTCGACCAGCCTGAGCCGGAGCGGCTCGCTATGGACGGCCGTTTCCAGGCTGAGATTGCCGATCATGCAGCCGCGCGCCCAGTCATGGGCCTCGAGCTTCGAGGTGATGACATCGAGATAGCGGCGCAACCTTCCGATGGGCGGCGTGCCGTCGTGCGCCAGCGCGTTTTCGACCAGCCCACTGACGTAGTCGAAGTAGCGTTCCAACACCTCGCCGGCGAAGTCTTCCTTGGAAGCGAAATGGTTGGTGAACGACCCGGGCCGGGCGCCAGCCGCGGCAACGATGTCGCGGACCCCGGCCGCGGTGTAGCCGGAACTCCAGATCGTCTGGAAGCCGGCATCGAGGAGCTGTTCGCGGAGCGATTGTCTAGCCATGGCCGATATAATACGTACGTACGTATTCATGTCAAGCGCTCAGGTTTATGTTGGCAAAGACTCCTGCAAATGGCAGGTGAAGGTTCGTCGGGAAGAGGATGGAGAACAGTGTGACGAAACAAGTGGTCGTCATCGGCGCCGGCATCATCGGCGCCTCAATCGCATGGCATCTGACGCGAGCCGGCGCGCGGGTGACTGTCGTTTCCGAAAGCGGCGCCGGCGGTGTCGCCACGCCCAATTCCTTTGCCTGGATCAATGCCAGTTGGGGCAATCCCGAGATCTATTTCCGGCTGCGCATGCGCGCCATGGCCGAATGGAAAAGGCTGGCCAATGACGTGCCCGGACTACCGCTGGCCTGGTGCGGCGGCCTGTGCTTCGACCTTCCTCCGGACAGGCTCGAAGCCTATGCCGCCCAGCACTCGTCCTGGGGCTACGGCATCGAGCGGGTCGACCGTCAGCAGGCCGCGCAGATCGAGCCCAACCTCGTCGATCCTCCCGGTTTCGCCGTCTACGTCGCCGACGAAGGCGTTGCCGAGCCGGTAGCAACCGCCAAGGCGCTGCTCACCCATGCTGAACAGGGCGGCGCGCGGGTGACGGTCGGCGCGGTGGAAAGGCTGGCGCTATCGAATGGCAAGGTGACCGGGGTGGTTGTTTCGGGCGAAACCATCGGCGCCGACGAGGTGGTCGTTGCGGCGGGCACCGGGGCCCCGGCGATCGCCGCGACGGCCGGCGTCAGGCTGCCGCTCGACACGCCGCCTGGCCTCATCGTGCACTCCAGGCCCTACAGGAAATTGCTCAACGGGCTGGTGCACGCGGAAAAACTGCACATGCGCCAGACAGCCGAGGGCCGCATCATCGCCGGATCGGATTTCGCCGGCGGTGACCCGGGCGGGAACCCGCAAGCCACCGCGCGGGAATTGTTCGCGGTCACCAAGGCGGCATTGCGTGGCGCCGACCGGCTGGAGCTCGATTTCCACACCGTCGGCTACCGCCCCACCCCCGCCGACGGTTTTCCGATCATCAGCCGCGCCGATGGCATCGGCGGCCTCTACATCGCTGTCATGCATTCAGGCATCACGCTGGCCCCGGCGGTGGGCCTGTTCGCCACCCGGGAGATCCTCGACGGCGAGCGCGATACGCTGCTGGCGCCATACGGACTGGAGCGCTTCGCGCGATAAGCGAACGACTCGGCCCAGATCTGCTCAGCCGACCATTGCCAGCTGGACCGCGGCCGCGGGCGCGAACGGCCGGATGGCTGCGCCGTCCCTCGTCATGGTGACGAAGCTCGACGGCGGGATTGCCTGCCAGTCACCGCCCTCGCGATCAAAAGGCTCCGAAACGATGCAGCGACCGCCGCCCCTGGCGAAGGCGCCGGTATAGAGCGTCGGCGCATGGCTGTCGGTGGCGTAGCGCACGGCATATAGCACCTCGCCGTCGGAGAAGGCCGCCGTCAGTTTCAGGGACGGCTCCATGCCGGCGCGGCGAGAGGCCTCGATGACGCGGCCTGTCGCCCGCGAAAGCGCGCCCTGCGGATCGGCCGCCAGGCCCTCGTCGATCATCAGGAGGAAGAAAAGTTCGGAATCGGTCGTGCCCTCGCGCTGGTCGAAGACTTGGTCGGAAAGCGAGTTCTCCAGCGCGCGGCGGATCTTTTCGAAGCCGCCGATCTGGCCGTTATGCATGAACGACCAGCGGCCGGAAATGAAGGGATGGCAGTTCATGCGGCTGGTGGCGCCGCCGGTCGAAGCGCGCACATGGGCGAGGAACAGCCCCGACTTGATCTGCCGGCAGAGGCTTTTCAGGTTGGGGTCCGACCAGGCCGGCAGGATGTCACGATAAAGCCCGGGTTCGGGCCGGTCGCCATACCAGGCGAGGCCGAAGCCATCGCCATTTGTCGGCGACTTGGCTTCCTGGGCGCGGTGGCTCTGCGCGATCAGCGAATGGCAGGGCGCGGTGATGATATCTTCGAGGAAGACCGCTTCACCAAGATAGGCCGCCCACCGGCACATCGCTTTCCACCATCACTAGGCGCGATCCATCAGAGCCTGAGGCTGCTTGACCGCCTGCGAGCCTCGATTGTGCGTGCGCTCATAGAGCTCGCGAACGATTCGGCTCGCCGTAGTTTCGAACAGAAATGGCAAGAAAGCGTGAACGAGCGCGGCGCCCGCGGCCATGGACAGACGCGAGCAGAACCAGGCGGCAAAGGCCATATGGCCGAAATAGGTCTCGCCCACCTTGGCCGGATGAGCGGTGAAGAGCGCCGAAAACCGTGTCGTCATGGTGGTCCCTCCTGCAAATAAGCACCGATTGTTGGCATCGTGCCACACCACATCGGTTCATTAATCCCAAATCGTTCTTGCTTTTCCCTGTTTTGTGGGACATTCATCCCAATATGCCCCCAGAAATCGATGAGATTGATCGAAGATTGCTTGCCGAGTTGCAGCGCGACGGCACGCTCTCGGTCGACCAGTTGTCGGAGCGGGTGGCGCTGTCGCGCAACGCCTGCTGGCGCCGCGTCAAGCGCCTGGAAGAGGACGGTGTCATCACCGGCCGGGTGGCGCTGGTCGATGCAGAGAAGCTTGGGCTCGGCCTTTCGGTGTTCATCCTGGTGCGCACGTCGAATCATGATCCGGACTGGCTGCAGAAATTCCGCACGGCGGTGACCGGCTTCGCCGAGATCACCGGTGTCTATAGGATGTCGGGCGATCTCGATTATGTGCTGAGAGCCCGTGTCGCCGACGTCAAGGCTTATGACCGCCTCTACCAGCGGCTGATCGCCAAGGTGCCGCTATCGGACGTGTCGGCCTCCTTTGTCATGGAGGAGATCAAGGAGACCACGGTGGTGCCGGTGGAACTGCGCTGAGCACCCCCCCGGCCATAACAATGCCCGAAAGAAAGCCGTTGATAGGCCCGATCCCGAGTTGACCGAATCGGCATTCGTGCCGACAGGAATGGGCTCATGCGCACGGCTGTTCATCCCTCCTCCGTTATCGGCCCCACCGTCGGTTTCGTCAGGCTTCCGCATGGCGAAGGCCTGCCCCTGCCGGCCTATGAGAGCGCTGGCGCGGCCGGCATGGATTTGCGCGCCGCGGTGCCGGAGGACCGGCCCTTGCTCATCTTGCCGGGAAAGCGGGTCCTGGTGCCGACCGGGCTCGTCCTGGAAATCCCGGAAGGCATGGAAGGCCAGGTTCGCCCCCGCTCGGGCCTTGCCTTCAAGCATGGCCTGACCGTCCTCAACTCACCCGGCACGGTCGATAGCGACTATCGCGGCGAGGTGAAGGTGCTGCTGGTCAATCTCGGCGATGAGGATTTCGCGGTGACGCGCGGCTTGCGCATCGCCCAGATCGTCTTTGCCGCCGCGACCCAGGTTTCGGTCGAGGAAAGAGCGCTGGCCGGCGGTACGGCGCGCGGGGCCGGCGGTTTCGGGTCGACCGGCACCGCTTGATGCAAGTCCCAAAGCTGGTCATTTTCGACTGCGACGGGGTCCTGGTCGATACCGAGAACCTCGCCAACCGGCGCCTCGCCGAGTGGCTGACAGCCGCCGGCTTTACAACCAGTTTCGAATATTGCCGCAGGCATTTTTCCGGCCGCAGCATGGTCTCGGTGCAGAAAGAGGTCGAAGAGGCGACTGCGGTCAGGCTCGGCGCCGATTTCGTCGAACGCTGGAATGCCGGTCTGCCGGATCTTTTCTCGAATGGTGTCGAGGCGATCCCGCATGTGCGGGAGTTCGTCGAGGCAGTCCGCGCCGCCGGCATCGCCTATTGCGTCGCCTCCTCGGCGCGCGTCTCAAAGATGCACATCACGCTCGGCCAAACCAGGCTTTTGCCTTTGTTCGAGCACGCGTTGTTCTCCTCGACCATGGTCGGACGCGGCAAGCCGTTCCCGGACCTCTTCCTGCATGCGGCGAAGACGATGGGATTTGCGTCAACAGACTGCGTCGTCATCGAGGACAGCGTAGCGGGGACCGAGGCAGGCATTGCGGCAGGCATGCGGGTGTTCTCCTACCACGCCGATCCATTCTCCGATCGCGAAGGCCTGGCGGCGGCCGGCGGCATCCTTTTTGACGACATGCGCGAACTTGCTGGCCTCGTGCCGATCCACTGATCCGGCTTTACGCTTCAGCACTCCATGCTAGCCTGCGGCTTCCCGGGGGTGCTTTCGATGATTTCCATTTTGTCCCGTCTCACGCTTGCCTTTCTGCTGCTGCCTCTCATGTGGACGGCCGCGTCGGCCCAGGCCGTCAGTTTTCCGGAGCTGAACAATACCGTTCCCGGCCACCAGGACGTCACCTATTTCGATCTCGCGAGGATGGTCATCCCCGACCTGAAGGCAAGCGCCAACGGCCTCTATGAAGGCAGCGCGCCGATCGAGGTGCGCGATATCCTCGGTGGCGACAACGGCGGATCGCCGCGCGAAACGATCAACCTGTCAAGCGCCGCCGTGCTCGCCGTCAAGACAGGCGGCAAGGACCGGTTGGCGATGCTCTACGATCTCGGCCAGTCGCAGGATAGCGCCGAAGGGTTTGCCGTGCTGGCGCTCTACGACCTGACAGGCAAGCCGAGGCTGCTCGATGCCATCAATGTCGCCGTCGACAGGATCACCTCCTTTCGCGAACCCGGCAAGGTTTCGATCGCCGACGGCGAGGATGCCGTTGTCACCACGAGCACGCATTTCAATTCCAACCAGGGCTATGCCGGCACGGTGCTGATCATGATCCGCAAGGACCGGTTCCACCTGATCGATGCGATCTATACGTTCGATGAAAACTACTGCGCCTACCGGCGTACGCAAAACCTGGCTTTCCGGAGCCTTGGTGACCACAAGCCCTTTGCGTCCATCCGGGCCACCGTGATTGACGCGACGGTGCCGAGCAAAGAAAGCTGCGACGAGGCGCCGCCGAAGGCCTCCTCTCATGACATTTCCGTCACCTATCGTTGGGACAGGGCCAAGTCGCGCTATGTCAGGAATTCCGACGCCTTCGAGAAATTGTCAGCAGAGAACGAGAAACGCTTCTGAACGAAACGCATTCATTTGCCCGGCCACGGCCCGCGCGATAGATTCTAGCGCATAACCCCGATCCCGATTGAGGACCCGCCATGGACAAGGGCAAGATTTTTCGTGATCTGCACGCCTCGACCTTCGTCATGCCCAACCCCTGGGACATCGGCACGACCAAGCTCCTGGCTTCGTTCGGTTTCAAGGCGCTGGCCACGACCAGCGCCGGCTTCGCCTTCTCGCGCGGCCTGCCGGACGGCGCCGTGACTTTCGATGCCATGATCCATCATTGCCGCGAGGTGACCGCCGCGACCGACCTGCCGGTTTCAGCCGATCTCGAACGCGGCAAGGGGGACAGCCCCGAGCAGGCCGCCGAAACCATCTTCGCGGCGGAAGCCGCCGGCCTCGCCGGCTGCTCGATCGAGGACCACACGGGGGACCCCGCCAATCCGATCTACGATTTCTCACTGGCGACCGAACGCGTGGCGGCCGCCGTGGAGGCGGCCCGGGCGCTTAAGCACGATTTCGTCTTTACCGCGCGGGCCGAGAATTTCCTGTGGGGCAAGACCGACCTCGACGATACCATCAAGCGGCTGCAAGCCTTCGAGAAGGCCGGCGCCGACGTGCTTTACGCGCCGGGCATCGGCGACGTCGAAATGGTGCGCACGATCTGCTCGTCGGTGAGCCGGCCGGTCAACGTCATGGCCCGCCCCGGCTTCACCATCGCCGATCTTGCCCTGGCCGGCGTCAAGCGCATCTCACTCGGACCGTGGCTGGCCAACTTCGCCTACGGCATGCTGGAGACGGCGGCGCGCGAGATCCAGCAGGACGGCACTTTCGGCTTCACCCAGGCGGCGATGCCGTTCGGCAAGCTGCAGGCGTTGTTCGGCGGAGACGATGCCGACCAGGGCTAGACTGTTTTGACGAAATTCCGGACGAAAACCGCTCCACACTTTTTCTGGAGTTGCTCTAAGCCGCCTCCCCCGCCGAAACCGCCTTGTGCAGATGCACCATCATCGCGGCCGCGAAAAGCGGTGTCAGAAGATTGAGCAGCGGCACGGCGAGGAACAGGGCGATGACCAGTCCGGCCAGGAACACCGTGCCGGCATATTTGCGGCGCAGCGCCTTTGCCTCGGCTTCGGGGCGAAAACGCATGGCCGCGAATTCGAAGAATTCCCGGCCAAGCAGATAGCCGTTGACGATGAAGAAGGCGGCAATGTTGATGCCCGGCACCAGAAGCAAGAGCAGCGCGACGATGTTGCCGAGGACGACCACGCCGAAGAATCTGATGGCCAGCACAAGCGAATGCAGCGCCGGCACGGCGCGGCCGGGCGGATCGTTGGCATAGTCGGTACGCTCGACCACTTCGGCGACATCGTCGAGGAAGAGACCGGCGACGATCGCCGTCACCGGCGCGATGAGCAAGGCCATTCCTATCGCCAGAATGATGCCGGCGATGATGCCGCCCAGCCATCCGGCCCATGACGGCAGGCCCGGCAGCAGGGTCTGCAGCCATGGCCAGGCCAACCATTCCAGAAGGCTCTCCAGGCCGAGCCAGAGCGCGACCAGGGCGAGCAGCGTCAGCCCCAGCGTTTTCAGGAAGACGGAGCGGAATTCGGGCGAAAACAGCCGGCTGGCGGCAGCACGGGCGGCGTCTAGGATCACGGCAGGTCCGGGCCTCTCGAGAAACGTCGCTTCGCAGATAGGCCGGCTCGACCCCTGGTGCAACCAAAGCACGTCGCGTCGACGCGCTTTGGGTTCTGTCTCGACGCGTATCGTCTATCTCAAGACCGCGTCACACTTTTGGGCGACATGCGTTTTTCATGGTGCATGTCGTTGGTCCCAAAACCGCGTCACACTTTTGGGCGACATGCATTTTCCTGGTGCATGTCGTTTATCCCAAAACCGCGTCACACTTTTGGGCGACATGCATTTTCCTGCTGCATGTCGTTTATCCCAAAACCGCGTCACACTTTTGGGCGACATGCACTATTGCGCAAGCCTTGTCTGCCGGGCGGGAATGGTCATGGCCGCGACGCCGGCGACGACGAACCCCATGCCGGCCCAAGCCGCCGGCCCCAGGCTCTCGCCGAGGAAGACGGCGCCGATGCCGACGCCGATCGGTACGCGCAGATAAGCCTGGGAGGTGGTGCCGACCGAGCCCAGCGTGTGGATCAGGCGGAAATAGATGACGAAGGCCAGCGCCGTCGAAAAGATCGACAGCCCGAGCAGGGCCAGGACCGATGCGCCTGACGGCGCAAGCGTCCATGGCCGGTCGGCGACCAGGCTGAGCGGCACGAGCATCACCGCGCCGCAAAGCATCGAACCCGCGGCAGGGATCATCGGATCGAGGCCCTTGAAGCCTCGGCCGAAGATCGCCGCACCGGCATAGGAGACCGTCGCGATGACGATCGCAAGCTGCGCCCACAGCTGATGGCCGAGTCCGCCAAGCGCCTGCGTGCCGATGATCAGGCAGATGCCGACGATGCCGGCGCCGACGCCGACGAGCTTGCGCGCGGTGACGGGCTCATGGCGTGTGACCAAGGCGGTCAGCAGGAATGTGAAGATCGGCGACGTCGAGTTGAGGATGGTGGCAAGGCCGGCATCGACCGAGCGCTCGGCGGCGGCGATCAACGTGAACGGCACGACGCTGTTGAGGCAGGCCTGGAAGGCGAAGCGGCGCCATGTCGCCGTGTCGGCAGGCATGGCGAGGCCGCGCCAGCGGATGATGGCGAGGAGAATGGCCCCGGCGATCAAGGTGCGGGCGGCGATGAAGGTCACGGGCGGGATCGTTTCGACGCCGATCTTGATGAAGGTGTAGGAGGCGCCCCACAGCAAGGCCAGCACGCCAAGCAGCGCGAGGTCGGTGGACATTTCGGTCTTTTCGGACATTCGTGGTTCGCGCCCTTCAGCCCGTTGCCGGATCGATCTGCTTCTAGCCGCGATGCCGGGGAAATGTTTCGACCAGGATCAAACCTTAGCGGTCAGGGTCGCGACTGTTGTGGGCCAGTTCGACGCGAACGCTGCCGCAGCCGGCGGACAAACTGAGCGGAGGTCGTCGCCGCAGAAGACTATGACGATTTTCGGGGTAGGCAAAACAGTGCCGAGTCGCTAGACCCGCGCGCGGCCGGCATGCCAGATAGCCGGGCGGGTTCTTGGCGGAGATATTGATGCCGGAATATGACGTGCTTTGCATCGGCAATGCCATTGTCGACATTATCGCGCAATGCGACGAGGCGTTTCTCGAGACCAACGGCATCATCAAGGGCGCGATGAATCTCATCGACGCCAGGCGCGCCGAGTTACTCTACAGCCGCATGGGACCCGCCATCGAGGCCTCGGGCGGCAGCGCCGGCAACACGGCGGCGGGTGTCGCCAGCCTTGGCGGACGCGCCGCCTTCTTCGGCAAGGTGTCGAACGACGCGCTGGGCGCAATCTACACGCACGACATCCAGGCCCAGGGCGTGGCTTTCGACACCGGCCCCCTGGAAGGCGAGCCGCCGACGGCGCGCTCGATGATCTTCGTCACGCCGGATGGCGAGCGTTCGATGAACACCTATCTCGGCGCCTGCGTCGAGCTCGGCCCCGAGGATGTCGAGGCCGACAAGGCCACCGGCGCCAAGGTAACCTATTTCGAGGGTTATCTGTGGGATCCGCCTCGCGCCAAGGAGGCGATCCGCCAGACCGCGAAGCTGGCGCATGCGGCGGGCCGCGAAGTGTCGATGACGCTTTCGGATTCCTTTTGCGTCGACCGCTACCGCGACGAGTTCCTCGAGCTGATGCGTTCGGGCACCGTCGACATCGTCTTTGCCAACAGCCACGAGATCAAATCGCTGTACCAGACCTCTTCCTTCGAGGAGGCGCTGGCCGCGATCCGCAAGGATTGCAAGATCGCCGCCGTCACCCGTTCTGAGAAAGGCTCGGTCATCGTGCGCGGCGACGAAACCGTCTCCATACAGGCGACGAGGATCAAGGAATTGGTCGACACGACCGGCGCCGGCGATCTCTATGCCGCCGGCTTCCTTTACGGCTACACGACCGGACGCAGCCTCAAGGACTGCGGTGACCTCGGCTCGCTGGCGGCCGGGCTGGTGATCCAGCAGATCGGTCCGCGCCCGCGCCAGAATCTGCGCCGCGAAGCGGAGCAGGCCGGGCTTCTCTAAACCGTCCAGCCAGGCAAGTTGCATAACGGCGCCGTACCGCTGCGTCATCGCGGCCAGGCTCGAAAACCGGCCTCCTTGTCGCGCCTCTGTCACAGAGCGATTCTACACGCAAAATTGGGCGTTCCGCGACTGAGATTTCGGCACGCCAAACTAGGGGCGTGAAGATGCAAGTCAGCAACCTGCCGAGCCGCGGCGTCCTTTGCCGCCACAATTTGTGCTTTCCACGATAGAATTTCAGCAACCGCCGGCGCTTGGGGAGGAGCCCTGGCCACAAGACGAACGCATGACCAGTCTTAAGACCCCGCTCGAGGGGATTTCGCAAGAGACCCTGGCAGGTCTCGTGACCGCAGCCGTGCAGCAGACATTGATGCAGCAAGGTGTCCTGCTGGACCCTCAAGCCCTGGTCTCAGCCAGTGAGCTCGCCGGCAGCGTGGCAGCCGCCCTGACCTTTCTGCCGTCGGCTCAGCGCCATGCAATCGATGCCTTCAAGAGCGATTGGGCAGCTCTAGTCTCCGAATTCTTCCGCAAGTTGCCGGACAGATTCGCAAGCGGAGGTCCGGCGGTGTCCGATCAGGCTCCCGCGCGCATGCCGCCAGCGGGTAGGCTTCAAAATATCGCGGATCGCGCAGCCGATCTTCAGTCTATGCTGATCGAGGATTGGGCAGGGGAGGTCGCCGGTTCGACCTATCTGGAGGAGAGGCTGCGCATCCCGCGCTCCACGCTGCATCGCTGGCAAAGGCGTGGCGAGGTGGTCGCGCTGCGCAAGGGCGGCCGCAAGCACGTGTTTCCATTGGCCCAATTCGTCGACGGCAGGCCGGTTCCGGGAATCAGCGACGTGCTGTCGGCGATCACCAGTCCGAGGCTCGCCTGGTTCTGGCTGAGCAGACCTTCGCCCGAACTGAACGGCCGCATCCCCATCGAGATGCTGAGGGAAGACACGGTCGATGACGTGGTAGAGGCTGCCCGCAACTTGCCCTGAGCCAGCCAGCGGCCCCCTCGGCGAAAATAATTAGCCGGACAACGATCTGTCGCAAATCTGTAATAATCGGCACAATTGGCACATTCTTCAAACTCCTTGCCGTTTCAGTTGTATTGATTGTGCAATATGTGCCAATATTACAAATATATGACGTGATATTTGGGCAACAAGGACTTCATAAGATTCAAAAGTCAGCTTTTATGGCGCAATCTCTGTTGTGCGTTACCATCGATTAGGTCATCTCCAAGGTGAAGAAGCGGCGCCGGTGCGCGCGCTTTTTCGACGACGGGGACGGGGGTGGCAGAAGCCGAACGGCGTGTCAGGCCTGTCTTGAACCTTTGACTGGAGATTCAAGAAAATGAACATCAAGAGCCTTCTTCTCGGCTCCGCCGCGGCCCTGATCGCGGTTTCGGGCGCCCGCGCCGCCGACGCGGTGACCGTCGCCGAGCCGGAACCGGCCGAATACGTCAAGATCTGCGACGTGTACGGCGCGGGTTACTTTTACATTCCCGGCACCGAGACCTGCCTGCGCATCGGCGGCTATATCCGCTATGACGCCGGCTTCGGCGATATCGGCACGTTCGATGGCGCAAAGACCCTGGACGTCCGGGACGGCGATGTCCAGCACACGTGGATGAAGAACACCCGCTTTACGCTGAAGACCTGGACTGGCCAGGAAACCGAACTCGGCACGTTGAAGACCTACACCGAAATGCGCATGAATTTCGGTGACAAGAACCTTGTGACCTCGGACGGTGCCGTCACGTACAATCCCGCTGCCAACAAGGCATTTGATCTGCATTTTGCCTGGATCCAGCTCGGCGGACTGCGTATCGGTAAGGATGAGACGCCCTACGACCAGTTCATCGGTTATGCTGGCAATGTCGTGCAGGACACCCTGATCCCCTACGGCATCAAGGACACGAACGTCATCAGCTACTATTTCGACGCCGGCAGCGGTTTCTCGGGCGTGGTTTCGCTCGAAGAAGGTTCAGGCTCGACCGGCACGATCGACAGCTATGTTCCCCATGTCGTCGGCGGTTTGAAATACAAGCAGGACTGGGGCGCTATCACCGGCGTCGTTGCCTATGACAGCAACTACGAGGAAGTGGCCGGGAAGGTTCGCCTTGACGTCAACGTGACCAAGGAACTGTCGCTGTTCGGCATGTTCGGGTATGGCACCGACAAAAACCTGCTAGACGACGCGGGTAACACGATCGATGCTCATGGCCGCGGCTTCTACAAGCCGTGGGGTGGCCATTGGGCATTCTGGGCCGGTGGCACCTACAAGTTCACCGACAAGGCCTCTTTCAACCTCCAGGTTTCAGGCGACCAGGACAAAAACTACGCGCTGGCGGCCAACGTCGCCTACAACATCGTTCCCGGGTTCACGATCACGCCCGAAGTGGACTATTATCATTTCGGTCATTTCAACGACGGCACTCCGTTCGGCAACTTCACCAAGGCCGACAAGAAGGACAGTTGGGGTGGCATCGTCCGCTTCCAGCGCAACTTCTGATCGAGCCCTACCAATCAGAGAGAAGGCCCGCGGCATCGCCGCGGGCCTGCTACATTTGGCTTAGCCAATCATGCGGTCGCGCGATTAGCGCCTCAGTTCCCCGCGCTATAGGCCGCGATGGCCGCCATGTTGACGACGTCGGAATCCTTTGCGTTGAGCGAGACGATCTGGACCGGCTTGTTGAGGCCCACCAGCAGCGGGCCGATGACGGTCGAGCCGCCGAGTTCCTGCAGCATCTTGGTCGAGATCGAGGCCGAGTGGAAGGCGGGCATGACCAGCACATTGGCCGGGCCGGTCAGCCGGATGAACGGATACTGCGCCATGGCACGCGGGTTCAGCGCCACGTCGGCCGCCATCTCGCCGTCATACTCGAAATCGACGCGGCGCTTGTCGAGGATGCGCACCGCTTCCTGCACACGCTCGGAACGTTCGCCCTGCGGATGGCCGAAGGTGGAATAGGCCAGCATCGCGATTCTCGGCTCATAACCCATGCGGCGGGCAAAGCCGGCCGCTTCCTCGGCGATGTCGGCGATCTGTTCGGCGTTCGGCATGTCGTGCACGGCGGTGTCGGCGACCAGTACGGTGCGGCCGCGCGCGAGCACTATCGACACGCCGATGACGCGGTGGCCGGGCTTGGCGTCGATAATGCGGCGCACGTCGTCGAGCGCGGTGGAATAGTTGCGGGTGACGCCGGTGACGATGCCGTCGGCGTCGCCCAGCGCCACCATGCAGGCGGCGAAATGGTTGCGGTCGTTGTTGATCAGGCGCTGGCAGTCGCGGAACAGAAAGCCTTTCCGCTGCATGCGCTCATAGAGATAGTCGGTATAGATGCCGTTTCGGCGCGAAAGCCTGGCATTGATGATTTCGAGGCCCGGCTTGTTCAAGTCGATGCCGGCATTGCGGGCATTGTCCTTGATGACATCGTCGCGCCCGAGGAGGATTGCCGTGCCGAGCTTCTGGTTCACATAGGAGACGGCCGCGCGCATCACCTGTTCTTCCTCGCCCTCGGCGAAGACGATGCGCTTGGGCTGGCGGCGCACGCGATCATAGATGCGCTGCAGGGTGGAGGCGATCGGATCGCGGCGGGCGGAAAGTTCCTGCGCGTATCGGTCTAGATCGAGGATCGGCTTGCGGGCGACGCCCGACTCCATCGCGGCTTTCGCCACCGCCAGCGGAATCGCCGAGATCAGGCGCGGATCGAACGGCACCGGGATGATGTAGTTGGGGCCGAATTTCGGCCGGTTGCCCTGATAGGCGGCGGCGACGTCGTCCGGCACGTCCTGGCGCGCCAGCTCGGCCAAAGCGCGGGCGGCGGCGATCTTCATCTGGTCGTTGATGGTGGTGGCGCGCACATCCAGAGCGCCACGGAAGATGTAGGGGAAGCCCAGCACATTGTTGACCTGGTTGGGGTAGTCAGAACGGCCGGTGGCCATGATGGCGTCGGTACGGATCTCGGCGACTTCCTCGGGCGTGATTTCCGGATCTGGATTGGCCATCGCGAAGATGATCGGGTTCTTCGCCATCGACTGCACCATGGCGGTGGTGAGCGCCCCCTTGGCGGACAGGCCGAGGAAGACGTCGGCGCCGTCCAGCGCGTCGGCGAGGCTGCGCGCCTCGGTCTTGACCGCGTGCGCCGATTTCCACTGGTTCATGCCTTCGGTGCGGCCCTGGAAGACGACGCCCTTGGTGTCGCACAGGGTGATGTTTTCCGGCGCAAAGCCCATCGCCTTCATAAGTTCGATGCAGGCGATGCCGGCCGCGCCCGCGCCATTGCAGACCATCTTCGTGGTCTTCATGTCGCGGCCGGTGATTTCCAGGGCATTGATCAGGCCGGCGGCCGAGATGATGGCGGTGCCGTGCTGGTCGTCATGGAAGACCGGAATGTCCATCAGCTCGCGCAGCCGCTGCTCGATGATGAAGCACTCCGGCGCCTTGATGTCCTCGAGATTGATGCCGCCGAAGGAAGGGCCGAGGAAGCGCACGCAATTGATGAACTCGTCGGCATCCTCGGTATCGACTTCAAGGTCGATCGAATCGACATCGGCGAAACGCTTGAACAGCACCGCCTTGCCTTCCATCACCGGCTTGGAGGCCAGGGCGCCTAGATTGCCGAGGCCGAGGATTGCGGTGCCGTTTGAGATGACGGCAACCATGTTGCCGCGCGTCGTATAGTCGAAGGCGCGGCTCGGATCCTCGGCGATGGCGCGCACCGGAACGGCGACGCCAGGCGAATAGGCGAGACTCAGGTCGCGTTGCGTCGCCATCGGCTTGGTGGCTACGATCTCCAGCTTCCCGGGCCGTCCCATGGCGTGGAATTCCAACGCCTCCTCGGGACTGACGGAGGGGCCGCTGCTTTCTGTTTTCCTGGCCATGATGCTTTTAATTTCCTCGCCTTGGCGCGCCCTTGAGGCGGGCGCGTGTTTTTTGCGTCTTCGGATTAAGGCTACACGGCAGCGCTGTAAACGGCCAAGCGGTCAGGCGCGGTCCGGGTTCGCTGACGAGCGCGGCAATTTCCCGCACGGTGGCCCAGCGCACAAGCCCTCCGGGCCGCAGAACGGCCATTTCTCCAGCAGGGGAGCGCTGCTGCCCCTGCGGCGCAGAAGCCCCGACAGGAAAGACATGAGTTCCAGGCGCTTGCGAGCCGAAACCCTGAGCTTGTTCGCGGTTCGGTGGGCGCGCCGCGTCGCCAGCAGCCAGAGGCGCTCGGCGGTCGAGCCGGCCGGGCCGACCATGCCGTCGAAAGTCTCCTGCCTGTCCTGATCCACCAAAGTCCTCGCCCCACTTTCCCCTCGGGGGCCATAGAGCGCCGGGCCGTCCCGGCGGACCGCCGCCAGTCTTCCCCTGCTTTTCGCGCCCCCGGCATTAAACCGGGCTGCCACATCTGCTAGCGTTCGGGCATGAACATGCATATGCCGACAGATACCGACGCCCAGGAGACGCCGACGCCTGCGCCCGCCACGGGCGGAGTAACGCCGATGATGGAACAATTCATCGAGATCAAGGCGGCGAATCCGGATTCGCTCTTGTTCTACCGCATGGGCGATTTCTACGAGCTGTTCTTTGACGACGCGGAGAAGGCAAGCCAGGCGCTGGGCATCGTTCTGACCAAGCGGGGCAAGCATCAGGGGCATGACATCCCGATGTGCGGCGTGCCGGTGCATGCGGCGGACGACTATCTGCAGAAGCTGATCGCACAGGGCTTTCGCGTTGCCGTCTGCGAACAGATCGAGGACCCGGCCGAAGCCAAGAAACGCGGCTCCAAATCGGTGGTGCGGCGAGACGTGGTGCGGCTGGTAACGCCGGGCACCATCACCGAGGACAAGCTGCTCGCGCCCTCGGAATCGAGTTTCCTCATGGCGCTCGGCCGCGTGAAAGGCGGCGCGGCCAGCCAGGCCGGCTATGCCCTGGCCTGGATCGACATCTCGACCGGGGCGTTCCGCGTCGCCGAGACGAGCGCCGAGCGGCTGCTAGCCGACATCTTCCGCGTCGACCCGCGCGAGCTGATCGTCGCGGAGCCGGTGTTCCACGATCCGGAACTCAGGCCAGTGTTCGACGTGCTGGGCCGGGTCGCCAACCCGCAGCCGCCTTCGCTGTTCGATTCGGCTTCGGCCACAAGCCGTATCGCGCGCTTCTTCGATGTCGCGACGCCGGACAGTTTCGGCACGTTCTCGCGTGCCGAGCTGTCGGCGATCTCCGGCGCCATCGCTTACGTCGAGAAGACGCAGAAGGCCGAGCGGCCGCCGCTGTCGCGGCCCGAGCGCGAGGAACAAGGCTCGACGCTGTTCATCGATCCGGCGACGCGCGCCAATCTGGAACTGCTGCGCACGCTGTCCGGCAGCCGCGACGGCTCGCTGTTCAAGGCGATCGACCGCACCGTGACGGGAGGCGGCGCGCGATTGCTGGCCGATCGGCTGATGGCGCCGCTGACCGAACCGGCGGCAATCGCGGCACGATTGGATTCGGTCTCCTTCTTCCGCTCCGAAACGCGACTTTGCCAAGGCCTACGGACGAGCCTGAAAGGCGTCGCCGACATGCCGAGGGCGCTTTCCAGGCTGGCGCTCAACCGTGGCGGGCCGCGTGATCTTGGCGCTCTGCGTGCCGGCTTCGAGGCGGCCGGCGCGATCGCGGAGCTGTTCGCGGCCGCCGCCCTCCCCGCCGAACTCACCGCGGCGCTTGCCGCGATCAAGGCCCT
>Ga0315336_1003585_pt1 | contig 20297 bp, 21 predicted proteins | sample ASW5metaG_FD_204512 | JGI IMG/M metagenome (GOLD analysis project Ga0315336, IMG submission 204512) | Ammonia-oxidizing marine archaeal communities from Monterey Bay, California, United States - ASW #5 | ecosystem: Environmental > Aquatic > Marine > Intertidal zone | place: USA: California... | reverse complement strand
GAGGCGATGTTCGCGGTTTCGATATTCGCACCGGCAAAAAGCTGTGGCAGTTTAATTCCATACCCCAAGAAGGCGAATTCGGAAATGAGACGTGGGAAAACGACTCGTGGAAACATTCCGGCAATACGAACGTGTGGTCCCTCATTAGTGCCGACGAAGAATTGGGTTATGTGTATCTACCCTTCGGCGCCGGCACGAACGACTTTTATGGCGGCCATCGGCCCGGCGATAATTTATTCGCTAATAGTCTCGTTTGTCTCGATGTGAAAACGGGAAAGAGAGTCTGGCACTTCCAGACCGTCCACCACGATCTTTGGGATTACGATCTGCCCTGCGCACCAAACCTTGTCGATATCGTCGTCGATGGTAAACCCATCAAAGCGGTGGCCCAAATGGGGAAGACGGGTTTTTGCTATGTGTTCGATCGTGTGACCGGAAAACCGGTGTGGCCGATCGAAGAAGTCGCTGTGCCTACCAACGGTGCTCCCGGGGAAAAACCGTCGCCCACGCAGCCCGTGCCGACGAAACCCGCACCGTTTTCAGGGCAAGGAGTCACCGAGGACGACCTCATCGATTTCACGCCGGAAATCAAACAGGAAGCATTAAAGATCGCGAGCCAGTATGATATCGGTCCGGTGTTTACACCACCGACGGAACGCGGTCTCATCAAACGGCCCTCGGATGGAGGTGGGGCGAATTGGCACGGAGCGGCCGTCGATCCCGAAACGTCGATCGTGTATGTACCCGCGTCTTCCGGAGGAACTATTGTAGAACTGGTGAAACCGGATCCGGCACGTTCGAACATGCGTTTTGTTGTGGATGGTTATACAGCGGGTGCCAAGGGACCCTTCGGGTTGCCATTGACGAAACCCCCTTACTCCAATATTACCGCCATTGACCTGAATTCGGGGGAACATGTTTGGATGTCACCGATTGGGCCGGGATACGAGAATCATCCAAAATTAAAACATCTAAACCTTGCACCCACTGGAGGCGGTGGAAAGGGACTTCCTCTGCTGACCAAATCATTATTCTTTGCCGGGATGCGAGATAGCCTGTATGCCTTCAACAAAAAAACCGGCGAGCAAATTGGACAAGTTCCCTTCAACGATTCGAATGGGAATGGGATCGGATACGTCACCGGCGCACCCATGACCTACATGCACGAAGGCAAGCAATATATTGTCGCCGGCATCACCGGCCGCGGCGCGAAAACTCAACTCGTCGCCCTGGCATTACCGTAAACAATAAAAGAGAAAAACGTAGTAGGAGAATTTCAATAGAATGCCTAAGAGAAGTCTAAAAATCAGAATATCTGCGCGACTTCGAAGATTGAAACGGAGGCTTCGGCAGGACGGTCGTTCGTTTGAACTCTATCTACGAGAACTTTCGAATACGATTTTCAGTTTACCCAAATTGCCCTATTTCTGTCCGACGTGTCGAAGAAAATTAAGCCGGTGGCGGCAATACAACCCCGACCCCACTGTCGGCCGGCCTATGAACAAACCTGGAGGTGTAATGTGCCCTAACTGCGGCTCATTCGAACGGACACGATTATTCAGCCTCTACCTGGACCACATTGAATTATTCGATACCCGTCCTAGAATGCTCCATTTTGCACCCGAAAGAAAATTGACCGAGCGCCTTCGAAGTGCACTGGGTTCACGGTATGTGACGACGGATTTGATGATGGAAGGAGTCGACGAAAAGGAAGATATTACGGCCATGACTTTCGAAGACGGGCGCTTTGATTTTGTTTTTTGCAGCCATGTTCTCGAACACATAGTGGAAGATGCGGTCGCCATGGGAGAACTGTTCCGCGTATTGAGCCCCGGCGGTGAAGCCCTCATTCAGGTGCCTATGAAAGGTGAGATAACCTACGAAAACCCGTCGATTATTGACCCCGTCGAACGAGTCAAACACTTTGGACAATTCGATCACGTGCGATACTACGGATCCGATATTGCCCAGAGATTGGAACACGCCGGATTCGAAGTGACTCCGATAAAATTGGATGACTTCTTGCAATTGAACGAAGACGAGCAAAAAAGAATGAATATCGGTAATCAGATGGTGATGTTTAAATGTATCAAACCCGCCGCATGAACTTCGCCGCGGTAATAAACTCGAAATATCCCCGACCTACGGCGCTGGATGCTCTTCAATCATTTTACTGAGCAAACCGATTTGAGCAAGATGGTAGACCGTATGTTGAACATACCCATGGAAATTGTTGTACGCCGAACTTCCACCCGCCACCAAAGGTAAATCCAATTGGTCATCAGGAAAGACAGCGACACACGCACGAAGATCTTCGTCGCCCTCAATCAATTTACGAAGGTCCGATTCCCACTTATCTTCTGAAATTGCATTTACGGATGGCCAATCTTCCTCAGGCGACAATTCCAAAGCGATTCCGCCCAAGCGATTCGCAATCACTCTCTGCGTGGCCAGCAGATGTAACACGATTTCCCAGATACTATGGGCTGTAGCCAGTGGCTTTGTCACCGCCTTCTTGAACCCGATCTCCGGCAACATCTCCGCGACCGCGGGCCCGTGCCATGCTTCACCCATAAACGCTTGTTTCATTTGGAAACTAATTCGTACGGCTTCACGCATTGCGCAGTCCTCCTAAAGCCACTCGTTCGCGGTATTTATTATCTTGTATGCTTTTCAGTATTGCATAAAGCTTCACCGATCCAGCAAATCACTGCTGCGGGGACTTTTCAATGCCCAACCGCTTAATTCGGGAAGCCAACGTTGTCGGATTGGCTTGTAATAATTCGGCGGCGCCTCCTCGACCGGCAACCTTTCCGTTGCTCCTAGAAAGCGCGGTTTGAATATTTCTTTTCTCCAGGGCCCAAAATTCGCCGTAGGTCATGATATCGTCTACGTCGGCAGGCAACGACGTGGAGACTGGTTTCCGCGTTCTCGGCGCGGCCTCCGGCAAGTCCAAGGTCAACGTCTCGTTTTGTGATGTGATCACAGCACGTTCCAACACGTTTTGCAGTTCCCTCACGTTGCCGGGCCACTCGTACTGTTGAAGTTGAATCACGTGCCGTTGTTTGAGTTTTGGCGGTGTGATCCGGAAACGTTCAGCGGCAGTCTCCAGAAAATGAGTCGCTAGAATAGGAACGTCTTCTGGACGATCCCGAAGGGAGGGGGACTCTACCGGAAACACGCTGAGACGAAAATATAAATCCTGCCGAAAAGAACCGGCATCCGCTTCAGCCTTGAGGTTTCGATTCGTGGCGGCCACGATGCGGACGTCCACCGTTCGCATCGTCTCATCCCCGACCCGTTCAAATTCCCCTTCCTGTAAGACCCGGAGAAGTTTACCCTGGAGTTCCAACGGTATTTCACCCACTTCATCCAGAAAAAGCGTCCCGCCGTCTGCCAATTCGAATCGGCCGGCACGGTCATTGATCGCCCCCGTGAATGCTCCTTTTACATGCCCGAAAAATTCGCTTTCAAAAAGTTCCTTTGAAATGGAAGCGCAGTTTACCTTGATCATCGGTCCGTCTGCCCGACTGCTTTGCGCGTGAATGGCTCTGGCAATCAGCTCCTTACCGGTTCCCGATTCGCCTTCGATCAACACCGTGCTGTCCGTGGGAGCCACCAACTCGATCTGGTGCAGCACCTTGTTCAGCGCAGGACTCTCTCCCAATATCGCGCCATGCGAGTGAGCCTCCAACACTTCCTGGCGAAGGTATTCGTTCTCCAGTTCGAGCTGCGAACGTAGGCAATCGATTTCCTCAAAGGCCCGAGCATTGGAGATCGCTGACGCGGCATGGTCGGCAAAATGCCGGAGCGTCTCAAGTGCGGCGGATTCCAATATGCTTCGGCTGAACACGGCCAACACGCCAAGAATTTCTCCACGAAAAACCAACGGCTGCCCTGCAAAACTTTTGATACCTTCTTTCGCGCCCCACTCGGGGTCGCGCATCCATGAATTCTCATCACCAACATTCTGGAGAAATACCGGGTCGCCCGTGGCGGCGATTTTTCCTACCTTCCGATCGCCAATCTTGAACGTTTTGAAATCGCCGTCAAGGTTTCGATAGCGCGCCACGTCGGGATCCAACGAACGCCCGTCACTGGCTACGAGGCGAAGTTCATCGGAGGGTTTCGGTTCCTCGTCGCAGGGAGTACTGTTTTCAACCATCCAAATCCGGCTCAACGCCGTGTCAGGCTGTTGCGCCAGAGACCCCACAATCTTAGTCAGCGCGCCTGCCAAAGTCCGCTCGTAAGCCAATTGGAGAATCGCTGGTTGGAGCATTTCGTAATTCATATTGGTTTCCTCTTCGTCGATGAAGTCAGCATATACGAAATTTCATATATGCGCAACGAAAATTAGCAATATACGAAATATCGTAATATCTGGAAAATACACGATCAGGTATAAGCCATTGTCTTTAAATGGGTTAGGAGTATTGTATTTTTTGGCACGCCCCTTGTTATTGCCCATTCATAACGCGCCTTGAATGAGGCCTAGCCCTAACAAAGGAGAAAGACAATGAGCAGACTTAACGTAATAGACCCACAGCAGGCCGAAGGCAGACGAAAAGAATTGTTGGACGCCGTTCAATCGAAATTGGGCATGACTCCGAACCTCGTACGGGTTTTCGCAAATTCACCGGCAGTTTTACAGGGGTACCTCGGTTTGGCTGACTCCCTTGGCGCAGGCACGTTGGACGCGAAGCTCACTGAGAAAATCGCGTTAGCAGTCGCCGAAACAAACGGTTGCCACTATTGCACCTCTGCCCACACGACTGTCGGAAAAATGGTTGGACTGAATCGCGATGAAATCATTGATGCTCGTCAGGGAACATCCAGCGACCCTCGTGACGACGCCGCGTTGCGGTTTGCCAACAACGTGACCGAAAAGCGCGGTTGGGTCAGTGACGAAGATTTGGCCGACGTTCGGGCGGCCGGATTCAGTGATGAAGAAATTTCTCAGATTATCGCGCACGTGGTCTTGAGCATCTTCAGAAACTACTTCAACCACATTGCAGAAACACCAATCGATTTCCCGGAAGCGGAACCACTTCCGATTTCGGCGAACTGACGCCCCACCCGAAGGAGCGGCCGATTCTCCCCGGCCGCTCCGCACTCGGGAATTCGTTCAGGGAGTTATAGAAAAGAGGAAATGAACATGAGCACCTTACACTACACAAACGACCAAGCATTCGAAACCGAAGTTTTGAAATCAGACATTCCGGTACTCGTCGACTTTTACGCCGATTGGTGTGGACCCTGTCAGGCAATCGCACCTCAGTTGGAAGACATTGCCCAAACTGAGCATGGGGATGTCGCAATAGTCAAACTAGATGTGGATGCGAATCCCGCAGCCGCGGCAGCCTACAACGTTCAGAGTATCCCTACGCTGATATTGTTCAAAAATGGAGAGCCCGTAGAACGCATTATCGGACTCGCTCCAAAAGAAGAAATCGTAAGCCGGATACGCGAACATACCGCGTCCCCTCAAATTGTATAACTAATTGACCGCGCAACAAGCGCGTTGAAAGGAAAAATCATGAAAACCACAATCTCAAAAAAATGGCTTGCCGCAGCCCTTCTTACCGCCGCAATCGCCGGAACCACAACGTTCGCCAAGGCCGACCATACACCTTCGGTAAACGTCCGACACAAAACTATTGAAATCGAAGGGTTGGAAATCTTCTATCGGGAAGCAGGTAACCCAAACAAACCCACGGTCTTGTTGTTACACGGGTTTCCGACTTCGTCCCATATGTTTAGAGATTTGATTCCCAAGCTCGCGAAAAATTTTCACGTCGTTGCGCCCGATTACCCCGGGTATGGGAACTCGTCCGCTCCGTCGGTCGATGAATTCGAATACACGTTCGACAACTTCGCGAGAATTGTCGAATCGTTTACGGATGAAATCGGTCTGGACCGGTACAGCCTTTACCTGATGGATTACGGTGCCCCCGTAGGTTTCCGTTTGGCGACTGCTCGACCTGAACGCGTCGAAACGTTCATTATCCAGAACGGCAACGCGTATGAAGAAGGGCTCAGAGAATTCTGGGAACCCCTCAAAGCGTATTGGGCAAACCGCACGGAAGAAAATGCGAAACCGTTACGCAATCTGTTGGTGAAAGAGGCTACCGTCTGGCAGTACACCAACGGGACGCGAAACCCTGAGGCCATCAGTCCGGACAACTGGAATGTCGACCAGCCGCTGCTTGATCGCGAAGGAAACCAGGATATTCAATTAGCCATGTTCTACTCCTATGGTACGAACCCGCCACTCTACCCGAAATGGCAGGAGTACCTGCGCACGCACCAACCGCCGACGTTGGTGGTGTGGGGAAAGAACGACGTCATCTTTCCAGCTGAAGGCGCCCATCCGTACAAGAGAGACTTGAAGGATATTGAGTTCCATTTGCTCGATACGGGGCACTTCGCCCTCGAAGAGGACGGAGACCTGATCGCGCACCTGATGAACGAGTTCCTCGAGAAAAATGTCAACGAACCCAAACGGACGGAAGATTCGGTTCGGTAAGCACTTCAGAACAGGCGCGCCGTCTTCAGGCGGCGCGCCTCAAGGAGATAAACGATGAACACGTACGCAAGCGACGTTGCCTTCACACCCGCTGTTAAATCAATCCAGGCTCATCTCGGTTCACGCGATTCCTACGCCCGAATGGAAAGCGGCCAGGGGTGGGCCACCACCATCACGCCGGAGCTAGAAGAATTCATCGCCGAACGGGATTCGTGTTACATGGGGACCGCCACTAGTGAAGGCCAGCCCTATATCCAGCATAGAGGGGGCGGAAAAGGATTTCTTCGCGTCATGGACGATGAGACGATTGCCTTCGCCGATTTCAGCGGGAACCGTCAATTCATCACCACTGGAAACCTGTCGGAAAACGACCGCGTGTTCGTTTTTTTAATGGATTATGCCAATCGACGCAGAGTCAAAATATGGGGGCAGGCGAAAATCGTGGAAAATGCTCCAACCTTGTTCAAACAGCTGGCACTCGAAAATTATCCGGCGAAGATCGAACGCGCCGTTGTGATTACGGTAGAAGCGTGGGATGTAAACTGTCCCCAACACATCACGCCCCGATATTCGGAAAGTGAATTGGAATCCCGAACTGCGGAGCTTCAGCGGAAAATTGCTGCGCTTGAATCCGAGCTGGAATCCGTAAAGCATACCGAAATAACGTCTTAAGTGGTTGCAGTTGAATATTTTCGCCTGCTCGGTGGTATAGTATAGAACAGTAGCGAATCGTTTAAACGACGGCGCTATGACCAATTTTGATTACCACTATTTCGGGAGAACGAAACCATGGGACTTTGGGACAAAATTCGCGGCGAATTTGTCGACATCATTGAATGGACTGACGATTCCAACGACACAATGGTGTACCGCTTTGAGCGTCACGGAAACGAGATCAAGTACGGCGCGAAGCTGACTGTTCGTGAATCTCAAGTGGCCGTCTTCATTCATGAAGGCAAACTTGCCGACGTTTTCGAGCCCGGCATGTACGACCTCGAAACGAGAAATATCCCAATCCTCTCCACATTGCAAGGTTGGAAACATGGATTCGAAAGTCCTTTTAAAGCGGAAGTGTATTTCGTCAATACTCGTCGATTCACCGATCTGAAATGGGGAACAAAAAACCCTATCATGTTGCGTGACCCTGAATTTGGTCCCATCCGTTTACGCACCTTTGGCTCGTATTGTATGCGCGTATCAGACGCTGCATTGTTTATTACTGAAATTGTCGGTACCGACGGCCACTTCACGAAAGATGAAATCGTTGAACAACTTCGTAACCTTGTCGTATCGCGCGCCATGGACATCCTCGGCGAGAGTAAAATTCCCGCCCTTGATATGGCGGCCAACTATGACGAACTCGGAAAATTTATTTCTGAACGAATCCACCCTGACTTTGAAGCCTACGGGTTGGATGTCACCAAAGTCCTGATTGAAAATATTTCTCTACCGCCTGCGGTCGAAGAAGCCCTCGATAAACGCACCAGCATGGGCGTCATCGGGAATCTGAATGCGTATACTCAGTTCCAGGCCGCTGAAGCCATGGAAGCCGCTGCGGAAAATCCCGGTGGTGAAGCATCCGCTGGTATGGGAATGGGTATGGGCTTCGCTATGGCCAATCAGATGGGCCAAAGTTTGATGGGCAATCAACAAGCTCAATCAGGTGGCGCAGCTGCAGGTAGCCCTCCACCGATTCCAGGCGCGAAACAATACTTCTTAGCGGTCAACGGGCAACAAGTAGGGCCGTTCGCACCTGCCGCTCTCGAGGGCCAGATTGCCGCAGGTACGTTAACCAACGACACGCTCGTATGGGCCGACGGAATGGCCGAATGGACCGCTGCATCGGCGGTACCCGATGTTCAGTCACTGTTTCCTTCGAGTCCGCCGCCGATTCCTCCCGGATAACGGAAGGCCCTGACAATGTCTCAGCAAGAATACCCCTGCGAACAATGCGGTGCTGTCCTGAAGTTCGAGCCCGGCTCCGATTCGCTCCATTGCGACTATTGTGGACACGACACGCCTATCGAGGTCGAAGCGGAACCGATTGAAGAACTCGACTTCCGTGAAACGCTTGCTTCTCTGGAAAGCGACGCACCCATGCTCGAAGTGCACACCGCGAAGTGTACCAGTTGCGGCGCCGAGTCCACCTACGATCCAAACATCGTTGCCGACAGTTGTGCGTTTTGTGGTACTCCCATCGTAACAGCAGGGCAATCTGGAAAAACGATTCAGCCTAAATCTCTGATTCCGTTTAAGGTGAAGAAGAAGGAAGCCGAAAAGGGATTCAAGGAGTGGATCAAAAAACGATGGTTCGCACCCAATGCCCTCAAGAAAAAACAACGCACCAACGAAAGCATTCAGGGAATCTATATTCCACATTGGACCTACGATACGACTACCGATACGTATTATCGCGGACAAAGGGGTACCCATTACTACGTCACCGTTTCGTACACCGACAGCGACGGTAAATCCAAAACCCGGCAGGAACGACGAACACGCTGGCGTAGCGTATCCGGGCGCGTAGGCGGTCGGTTCAACGACGTATTGGTCCGTGCAAGTAAATCGCTCCCGGAGAAGCAGGCTGATAAGTTGGAGCCTTGGGCACTCAATACCTTGGTGCCGTATAGCGACGACTACTTGAGCGGGTTCAAAGCCGAGACCTACCAAATCAATCTGGAACAGGGGTTCAATACTGCCAAAGTCATCATGTCCCCAACCATCGACACCTCAATCCGAAGGGATATCGGGGGAGACGAACAACGAATATCATCCAAAACCACCAACTATCACGACATCACGTTCAAACATATTCTATTACCCGTTTGGATTAGTTCCTACAAGTACAAAGAAAAAATATACCGTTTCCTCGTCAACGCCGTCACCGGTGAAGTGCAAGGTGAACGTCCATGGAGTTTCTGGAAAATCGCCGGAGTCGTGTTGTTCGTCCTCGCTATCATCGGAGCGATCTACGCCTACACCGAATATCAGTAAAGTTGACCCAATCGTCTCCGAGAAAGTACCATCCTATCGATCGTTATCAGAGAAGGGTACGAGGAGTATAGGTGTGCACACATTGACCTACGATGTTCGCGGAAATCTTTTAGACGCCATCGATCAAATCTGGCTTCATATTGCGTCACCCGGAAGCTGGTGGACCGGCGCCGAACGTGTGGCCATCGCACAGTCATCCCGAGACGCATGGGAATGTAACCATTGCTCCGCGTGTAAGAACGCGTTGTCTCCCTATTCCGTAAATGGTACTCATGATGCATCTGCGATGCTTCCGGAAGTGGCCGTCGACGCGATTCATCGAATCACCACTGACCCAGGGCGACTGACAGAAACATGGTACAAAGGTTTGCTCGACCGCGGATTAACATCCGAACAGTATGTAGAAATCATAGGTGTTGTCGGCCATTTGACCGTCGCCGACACGTTTCACCGAGCACTCGGACTTGATGCCCGCCAGTTACCTGAGCCGAAAGAAGGTGAACCTACGCACGATCACTCTGGAAATGCGGTCGTCGATATGGCGTGGGTGCCCACCGTGTCCCACAAGAACGCCACCGGAGCCCTGGCCGAGGAATGGTTCCCCGGAGGCAAAAAAGGGTACGTGCCTCACGTCGCTCAATCCATGACGCTCTTACCTGCGGAAGCCATTAGTTTTAAGCGAAATGTCATGACACAATTTTATTTGAAGACCGGTAACATCAATAACGTCGAGGCGCCGGTCGGTTCGCTCGAACGTCCGCAGGCAGAATTCCTAGCTGCGAGAACGTCCGCCCTCAACGAATGTTTCTACTGAACGACTGCGCACGCGCTCTTGCTCAGTTTGAGCAATTCTCGAAATAGTACAGACATCCGGATGGTTGTAGATGGTGCAGAAGGGAAGACTGAATCGGTAACGGCACAAGCTGAGTTAAATGCATTCGCCGAAGCCGTTTTATCCCGAGACCATGAAAGAACGACGGAAGCCAGGAACGCGTTGCATGTAGCGATTGGAAATGCGGCGCTCCCCGACGCAGCCGGGATTGTTTCTCACTTCGATGCCATAAACCGCGTTGCCGATGCCGCAGGAATCTCTCTTGACGCGCCCATGGAAATGAACGGCCCGCCAATTATTGAAGCCCTCGGAATTAGCCACTTTTCGGAGTAGTCAGCGTTGAATTTCAAAAAGCTCGCGGTACCGTTAATTGTGTTTTTAGTGTTGTTCCCTATTCTCTTTTCAGCCTTTCAAGGGAAGCGAATGGCGCGCGCGAAAATTGAATCAGGACAATACGTCGCGAATTTTCTAGGAATGACTATAATGATTCCCGATGGGTGGTACCCTCTGAGTGAAAATGAAATTTTGGCTGGTGCGCGACGAGGAGCCGCCGCCGCTGGTGCGTCTGATCGTAAAATAGAAGACGGCAATACAATGATTCTATTGGATTGCCGAGAAAAGTCTTTGGCGGATGAATCGGGTTATTCGGCCCGATTCAATTGCACTGTGATGCGGGTGAATGAAGGTTACAAGGGTAGTCATTTCCAAGATCAGTTTGAGAAAACAAAAAAACTGTTCAGCGGAAGCCCGCAGAAAGTAGTTTGGTCGAAACAACTCGAACCTGCATGGATATCTGGAAAAGAATTCTATACATTTGAAGGAACAACGACGGGCTATCACCACGAAAACCCGTCAACGCCGGTGATATTGAAAGTCAGTTTTCTGTGCTGTCTACAGAACGGATATTTGGTTACATTCGGATACAGTTATACCGACGATTCAGATTTCCCTCAGCTTGAACGCGTAGTCGAATCAATTCGATTCAATGATTAATCGCAGGTTCACAGTCGTCAAATACCCTAAGGTAGTGAGTTGTCTATTTTTACACCATCAAAATCGCCCGCCGGCGTAAATCCAAAGACTTTTCCGTAGAAGAACAACTCGGTGTCCAGCGCATGTTTAATATTCTTCGCCTGACGGAATCCATGCCCTTCGCCGTCGTACATGACCAGCGCCGTCATTATTCCTTTGGCCTTCACCGCATCGAACATCAACTCCGATTGATTCGGCGGCACGACTTTGTCCTCCGTACCTTGGAAAAAAATAATGGGACACGAAAAGTCATCTACGTTACTCAACGGTGACCGACTCTTGTACAAATCAATTTCTTCCGGATAAGGCCCGATGAGTGAATCCAGATAGCGCGACTCAAACTTGTGTGTATCACGCGCCAAGACTTCCAGGTCGCAAACACCAAACAGCGAAGCACCGGCGCCAAATACATCGCCTGAAGCTAGTGCGGCCAACGTCGTAAATCCCCCAGCACTACCGCCGCGGATCGCCATCCGCTCGGAATCGGCCAGGCCCTGGTCGGCCAAATACTTGGCTGCATTGATACAATCTTCCACATCCACGACACCCCATTGTCCGTTTAAACGACGTCTGTAATCACGCCCATAGCCCGTACTGCCGCCATAGTCCACGTCCACGACCGCGATTCCGCGGCTCGTCCAGTACTGAATTGAGGGACGCAACGTCGACCCTGTCGCACTCGTAGGTCCACCATGGATCAATACGAGCAACGGAGGTTTTTCGGTCTCCGGGCCCGAGTGATGTTCATTCATCGGTGGATAATAGTAAGCATGGGCAGTCAATTCGTTACTCGTTGGAAATTCGATGGTTTGTGCAGTTGAAATCATCCCTTTGGGCATGCTCGACTCGCTGGATTTTTGAATCACATCATACCGCTCATCGGCGATGGACAATTGAACCAATTCTTCTTCCCGAGCGGCGCTACCTGCCGTGAACAATGCTTTCCCATCGCCCACCTGGATATCGTCCATCATGGTGTAATCGTTTTCCAGAACGTCGAAGTCACCTGCTTCCGTATTGAGACGCGCCAACCGGGTTTCGCCCAGGTGATCGTAAAGACACAGGATGCTGGCTCGTGATTCGAAACCGTACGTTGTCATTCCGAAGACCCACTGCGGTTGTCCGAATTCAGCATCCATCGTGTGCAACGGTTCTGTTTTTCCCTTGTACAATCGGTAGAGATTCCACCAACCCGACTGGTCCGAAACAAAATGCAATACGCCATCAGGCGACCATTCAGGTTGGAAAATAGATTCGTCGATTCCTCCGGCGACCAGGTCCGGGTTGGAAATGCCTTCCAGGTCCGAAAAGTCCGCCGTCCATAGTTTCGTTCCATCCCACGGCATGTTCGGATGGTTCCAGGAAAGCCAGGTGAGTTTGTTTCCTTCGGGATTCAGGCGTGGTGTCGAATAGAAATCGTATCCATCCGTTAACACCATTCCCGGTCCGTTGGATTTGGCATCCAGCAGAACCAGTGTATTGACAGCTTCACGTCCGTCTTCGAAATGTTCTTCGCGCACCGCAACGATAGCCTCGTTGTTTGGTGTTACCTCAAAATCCGCGTACCGCATTCCTGAGACCGGCGTTATCGCAACCGGCTCCTGGCCTGAGTCTTGCCGATAAACGCGTTGATCATCGAAATTGGTGAAATACACCACGTCGTCTTGTACGGTATATGCCCCGCCGCCGTATTCATGCACCCGCGTTCGTACATTGAAATCGGCCGGGGTAATATCAGTCTGCGTTCCATCGGCCGCGCGACGTACGACTACGACACGTCCCCCTTCAGTCGCCCGCGATTCCGTCCAGTACACATTCTCGCCATCTAGCTTCGGGCCTCCCAACCGCACCGAGTCCTCCACGAGTACGTCCGATGTGATCGGGGATTCCCATTCGCCAAAAGGCGTAATCGATTTTTCTGTCATTGAAGTGTCCTTATTACATCCAGCGCCAATCAACGCCAGAACCGTCATCAAAACCCAGTGCCGACCTGGAGGCTTACCCGGGACTCTCATTTAACTTCACCGGCTTCCCGCTTCTTCTCTGCCTTAACCATCGCGCGTACATCCGCGGCAAGTTTATTCGCGTCGTAGACGACGCCGTCTTTAATGGTCCACTTCACTGAGCCGACCCATTCCACCTCACGGGTTTCATCGTTCAACTTCATCGCTCCCGTCGCATAAAGGGATTTGAAGTTGGCCAACGGATTCTCCGGAACAATGATGATGTCCGCTTTCTTGCCGCGTTCGATGGTTCCCAGCTCATCGGCCTTTCCTAAGAGTTCCGCGCCGTGCAGAGTCGCTGCGCGAACCACTTCAAGAGGATGAAAGCCGGCTTCCTGAAGGAGTTCAAGCTCTCTGACGAATCCAAAACCGTAGGTGCTGTAGATGAACCCCGAATCGCTACCGGTCGTAACGCGACCCCCATGGTTCTTATAGTCGTTGAGAAATTGCATCCAAATCGCGTAGTTTTTCTTCCAGGCGATTTCATCGGCCGTGGTCCAGTAAAACCAGTAGGACCCGTGCGCCGCACGACTCGGCTGGTAGAATCGCCACAACGTCGGCCAGGTGTATTCCTCATGCCAATCCGCATTACGCGCTCGCATTAAATCCCGGCTCGCGTCGTAAATGGTGAGGGTAGGGGAGAGGGTGAAATCTAAATCAATCAATTCGTCACGAACGGCGTTCCAATGGTCGCTTCCCGGTGCCGCCGCTTCCGACCACAACCGTCCGGCGTGCCCGAATCGATGTTGTTCGTTCTGGTAGTTGTAGTCTGCTGGAAAGTTTTGTATCGTACGGTCAGTAAACAACGCCTCCGGCAATCCGTACCAATGTTCCATACTCGTTAAACCCCACCGTGCGGAGTCCAACACGTTGAGACGTGCGACAGCATTTTGTGAGTGGTGCATGGTCGTTTTGAGTCCGACCTTTTTTGCTTCTTCCGAAGCCGCTGCAAATGTATCCGGAGCGACGCCCAGGAATTTGATGCCGACCGCCCCCTCTTTGGCCACGGACCGGACCCATTTACGCGCTTCGTCAGTCGTCAATTGCGTCGTCGTGCTCTGAGGAAATCCAGCATAGGCAAAAATTCGGGGAGCCGTAATCTCATTCCGCGCCGACCGCTTGCTGAGGTCGAGGGTCCAATCGAGACCATTAAAGGACCCGACTTCGCGAACTGACGTGACGCCATGGGCCATCCATAATTTGAACACGTACTCCGCTGGCGATGCAACGCCGTTTGCAGATTGATAGGCCATCGAAATATGTGTGTGCGTGTCGATCAGTCCGGGCATCACGTACATGCCATGCGCGTCAATTTCCCGATCACCGCCTTTCGGCCGTCGGGCTTCATTAATCGGTAACTCTGGATAGCCGACCGTTGTCACCTGAACAATCGTGTCATTCTCTATGACAATATCAACCGGACCGATTTGTGGGGCGCCGGTTCCATCAATCAAGGTCGCTCCACGGATCACCAGGCGATCGTACGGTCCTTCCCCGCGCGCGCGATCGGGTGCAGTTTTTGGGGTCGTGTCCTCGGCGCTCCCCGCGAGCGGGGCGGTCAAAGATAAAAGCGTGCAGGTGATTACCGCTATCCGAAGTGTCAATTGTCGATGCATGAGCCTTGAACCCTTTCCGTCATGGCGAAGAAGTATTGGAACAAATACAATGAGGCCGTTGCAAGGTTGCAACAGCGCCTGTAAATGGAGCACGATCAACGAAATCAAAACCGATCCGTGGAAGAGGCCCGCTCATGACCAAATCTGAAATCACTGCTGAACTGTTGTTGGAGTTCAAAAATGTAGGGGAGTGGTACGAGAAACATCCCGAAAATAAGTTTGAATACGGCCCCGTTGGAAAATGGAACGCCGCCCAGATACTCGACCACTTGATCACGAGCGCAAAACCGATCAACCTGGCCTTGAGTTTGCCGAAATTGGCATTGGGTCTGAAGTTTGGTAAGTCCAAAAAGGAAAGCCGCAGTTATGATGAAGTCGTCAGCGTGTATCAGCAGGCACTTGCGGACGGCGGAAAAGCGCCGGCAAACTTCGAACCGCCGAAAGAACCGGCTCGTACGAAAGAAAAGTCACTCGCGAAACTCGCAGAAGAGGGGCAGAAACTTGCGGCCGTTGCTAACAAATGGTCCGACGCCGACCTCGACAAATATCAATTACCCCATCCTTTGATCGGGAACTTATCTATTCGCGAACTACTTCAATTCACGATCTACCATATGCGTCACCATCTCAAGGGCTTGAAAGCCGAATACGAATAGTCAGTTAAGGTTTTGGTTGTAGTTTGAACGCCGAAAGCAAACCAATAAACGCCGGGAAAATCACAGCTACCAAATCGAACCCGAAAATAGAGTCGAACGGAAACCCCCGCGCGCCCCAAATCTGAATATGGAATACGGCATGTAACGCGGGCCACGTCGCTCCAGCGATCGCCACCGGCGGATTCAATTTCCAAGCTCCCCAACCCATCGCTCCACCGCTCGCCAGGAATACCAACCCCACATCACGGATGAAATGAATGTTGAACGGGCCCATCATTTCCACGCCCGGTGTCATATTATAAAAACGTTGGGGTGCAAAGAAAACGTAGAATCCGGTGATTACAGAAATACCCGCGATTATGAAAACGATATTGCGTGCCATTGTTCGTTTTTCCTTATTGGTGCTTGAATAGGTTTAAACCATTTCATACTATACTTGTGTCATAGTTAGTGACGATCGAGCGAATAAAAACGTGACAACGGGTGTACTATACACAGGCACTCGGGGGAACTGAAAGTCGCTGCACGAATCTCGTGTACTGCATGTTTTCACTCGCAAATCAAGGAGAGGGAAGAACCATGGATGAAGTTTCTGATAAAAAAAGACTCGTCGCATTTCTGTTGTGTTTCGTCATCGGCTGGGCTGGCGTACACCGATTTTACGTTGGCAAAATTGGTACAGGAATTTTGATGTTAATAACTTTCGGCTTTTTCGGTATTTGGCAATTGATCGATTTGGTCATCATCATCGTCGGTGCTTTCAAAGATAGGGATGGATTGGTCGTCGAAGACTGGACATAGTCGCTAAGCGAAAAATATATCGAAACCCATTACTCGATCGACTTAGGAGTCGGTCGAGCCTCTATTATTTGTGTTTGTATTTCCATGCCTCCCTTCACCGGATGCAAAACGTTTCGCACCCGATTGAGCCTCTTTAGCGCGGGCATCACTAGCCAAGCGCAGTTCATTCGCGATGGCCTCTGTTTCCAACATCCCGTTTTGCTCGTCGGCCGAAGCCCGGTCGGACAACATCGCGATCTGCGGGAATTCGGCGATTTGCAGAGCCAGCTTCTCAGCTTCTTCCCGAGACGTCCCATCCAAAACCACACGATTCGCCAACCCCATAGTCTCTGCCTCTCGCGCCGAAACGATCCTAGCCGTCATCAGCATATCCAAGGCGTTGCTCATACCAATGAGGCGGGGGAGACGTACCGTCGTTCCTTCCGTCATCGGTACACCCCAACGACGCGATAAAACCGCGAAACTCCCCGACTCCTCCACGACACGAAGATCACACCATAGCGCCACGCCTAATCCGCCTGCACAGGCATGGCCTGCTACTGCAGCAATGATAGGTTTTTTACATTTCGAATGAAGCGGCCCATCTTCACTACCGGCCCAAGGCTCGTAGTTCGGGTTCACGGCTAGTTCCTTCAAGTCCGCACCCGAACAAAAAGCACCACCGGTCCCCCACAATACGCCCACCCTTGCGTCGGGGTCGGCTTCGAAGGCTTTTATTGCGTCGGTTAGAAGGCGTGCTGATTCGATATCTAGCGCGTTCTTAACCTCAGGACGATTGATGATAATCGTCGTGACAGGGCCGTCATGCTCGACCACTATTTTTGATGAAGAATCGCCCATAGGATACGGCACCTCGTAAGAAAAATCATCATACCTGACCATCTTATCTCTTACCAATTATGCTGCAGCATTTCAATAAATTCTTGCTCAGACCAGTGGTAACCATATACCATCTTCGAATCAGAAATACGAACCAAAGGAGCCATCATGGCCAGCACAGAAGAGACCTTATACGAAGTCAAAAACGGCGGTGCGTGGATTACTTTGAACCGACCCGAAAAACGCAATGCTTTGTCACCAACTCTCATTTCCGAGACGTACGAACATATACTGGCCGCAAATGAGGACGACGAAGTTCGGTGCGTTGTCATAACCGGAGCCGAACCAGCGTTCTGTGCTGGTGCAGATTTAAAAGCAAAAAAAAATCATGCAGGTGGCGCCGATGTTCCGTACCCTAAATTGTTGACTCAAATTCAGGACAACGAAAAACCCGTGATCGCTGCGATCAACGGTGCTGCTTTCGCCGGCGGGCTAGGTCTTGTGGGCGCATCCGATATTTCCGTGACCGCTGATCACGTCCAATTCAGTTTTAGCGAGGTCCGCATCGGCGTGATTCCTGCCGTCATATCAGTCGTATGCCTCCCGAAACTGGGAAGACATCAAGGCATGAAACTGTTCCTCACAGGAGAGAAATTTGACACGAAGCAAGCCGTCGATATGGGATTCATTCACCGTGCCGTACCTCGCGACCAACTCGAAGCCGCTGTCCAGGAAGAAATCGACATGATACGTCTCGGTGGACCGAATGCCGTTTCTGAGTGTAAAAAACTGGTCCGCCGCGTCGGCGTTCTCTCGAGAGAAGACGCCTTTGAAGAAACTGCCCCTTGGAGCGCCAGCCTGTTCCAGGCCGAAGAAGGCCAAGAGGGCATGGCGTCTTTCCGCGAAAAACGTAAACCCAGTTGGGTCAAGGAATAGTCTCTCCTGCATTGTAAATAGCGAAAAATTGAAATCGTGCGGGGATAAGAACAGTCGGTTATAATTCGTATTATGAAAACAGCATTGGTTGTACCTAGCATACGCGAAGAACAGACGATTGAATTCCTGGATGCGTGGCGCTTCGAACTGAAGGAAGCCGACGTCCATACCTACATCGTTGAAGACAACGAGACGAAGACCTTTCAGATTGATCCGTCGCAACACCATCAGCTGATCCACTTGGCCTGGGACGATGCGCCGCAAGAATTGTTGGACTGCATCAACGTAAAATCCCCCGGGTGCCGGCAGATAGGTTTCTGGCGCGCCTACCATGACGAGTGCGACGTGGTAGTGACGCTTGACGATGACGTTCGACCAGTCGACGGCCCCAACTTATTTCTCCATTTCCAGAAAATCCTCGTCGAAGGACTTCCAGTCTGGGTCGACCCCCTACTCAATTACCGTTCCAGAGGCTATCCCGAATCGAACGTAGGTAACGTCCAAATCTCGGGTCATGTGGGTTCATTTCTAAATGTGCCGGACGTTGATGGTGACACCCAATTGGAATACGAAATTGAATTCATGGCCAACCCTCCGCGATATCAGAAAAACCCAATGGTAGTGCCTCAATGCCAACTCATCCCAATTAACGGAGGTATTTTCGGGTTTCGTCGCGAGATAATTCCCTATATTCATTACACACTTTGGTGCCCTGAACTGAAGTACCGCCGATTCGACGACATCTGGATGGGCATTATTCTCAAACGTTGGATGGATGTCACCGGACGGAAGCTGAGTTACGGATCCGCCCTCGTCGAGCACATTCGCGCATCCGACGCGGAGAAAAATGCCGAATACGAAATAGAAGGCAAGAAATGGAACGAAGTTTTTTGGGAAGAACTCGATAAGGTATTGCCTCCGGCGTCGGCGCGGGCGAACGTTGAGCCGGACACAGCCTATCAAGAAATTGTCGAAAGCCTGATATCAATGGACAACGCCTGGGCTCAACAAGAGGGCCGCGCAATGAAAGCCTGGAGACAGCTATTTTCGGATCATCCTTAAAGCGTGAAACTGAATTTCGAAGCGAGTTCGGCTACGAATTAATTGCGGTGTTGCCCTATGCGTATTGGCTGTATTCCAAAAACAAACTTCTGAAAACTACCAGCACCAAAGATACAAAATGCCTCTACTATTTTTCGCCTGACCATACGGAACTCGATGTAGGACGCGAATGGTCGGAAGACTGCCTGAAAGGCTTTCCGAATAAACGTGTGCACGTCAAAAGACTCAAGACTTCAAAGTGGGTACCGCCTCCGTATAAGGAATTCTACGAAAACGACGTGTATCGATATTCGAAACCGTTGTGCATGATCAGTAACAAATACACGACGGAGTGGGGAGGGCCGCCCATTAATTTTCTGTCGGTCGAATTGTTGAGACAAATTCTCGACGAGATTAGTGGCCGATACCAAGTCATCTACAACCGTCCCTTCAAGTATATAACGGAGGACGATCAGAAAAGCCTGGAATTCGACGATTTCGAAATGATTCGCCGGGAATACCCAGACGTGTTATTTCTCGACGAACTGTTTAAGGCGAACAAGGCGAACGATACATTTAATGAGGTTCAATTCAAGGTCCATGCGAACTGCGATTGCTTTTTATCTGTCCAGGGCGGCGGCTCAGTACTTTCCAGTTATTTTGGCGGCACCAATCTCATCCTTGCGAAGAGAGGTGCAGAATTGGGGTGGAAATCGTATAGCAATTGGTACCACACATTCTCCGGTGCGAAAATTCAGCATACGGATTCGGATCAGGATCTGTTTGAGCTCGTTCGGACCAACTTTACGTAGGCGCCGAGGCGGAATTATTCCGGAAGCGTAGCGTCAAACGTAATAGGTATGTCTTCCTTAATCGACATCGGGTTCAATTTCGTGTATTTCTTTCCGATTTTGAAATCCATCCGATTAATTTTGAACGTACCACTCACCTTTAGCGGACCTTTCGAAGGGACCTTGAACGCAAAATTATCGTACGATTTGGTGATTCCATGCATGGTCCATTCAAGCGTGGCCTTATAAC
>Ga0315336_1003584_pt1 | contig 20302 bp, 23 predicted proteins | sample ASW5metaG_FD_204512 | JGI IMG/M metagenome (GOLD analysis project Ga0315336, IMG submission 204512) | Ammonia-oxidizing marine archaeal communities from Monterey Bay, California, United States - ASW #5 | ecosystem: Environmental > Aquatic > Marine > Intertidal zone | place: USA: California... | reverse complement strand
TTATTTTATCCTAACACAATTGGTGTTGGGTATGGCATTTTTTCTTGTACTTTGTTTACACTATCAATCATAGAAGCTTCACTTTCTGCAATCTTAGCATATGTAAGCTCGTCTAATGTCGTCTTAAGTTCTTCGCGCAGCTTATCTTGTTCCTCTTTTCCTTGCGAAATTAATTCTGTTCCATTTAAATTAACAGTTTCACCAGGAATTGGAATAGCACCAAATTTACTTCGTATTTGCCCTAACATTTCTTTACACAGCGCCAAAGAAAACCTTCTAATCCATTGTTTACCAATGGCATTGATGTTTTTATATGGAAGATTTTCAAACGGCAAAGTGTTCATGTTATTTACACCTTCTAGACCGTCTTCTTTATCAGTATCTCCTCTTTCCCAGACATCATCTCGAATATAAAATTCAAACCACATTTTAGAAGGAGTTGCGCGAACGACTTGCGGGAATATTCTTAGTTTGTTATTTTTAATTTCATAAGACCAATGAGAATTTCGTGTGTATATTGCGTCTTCAAAGGCCATGGCTTGTACTTTATTTTGCCAAGTAGGAATAATTTCAAAGGTTGAATCATCTGCAAATTGGCCATAACTAGCTAAATCTCCAACGGTATTTAAACCACCATAATAACCATAGAATCTCCACATTGATTGTGGAGTTTTATAAAATACTCTTGTGACATAAATTCTTTTATTTCCAATTTTATTATAATAAAATTCATCAGTATCTGTCGCTGCTGAAGAAGATACAATCTGTTGTAAATCATAATCTTGTTGGTTCACCACAGTATCAAATGAAGCTGAATATATTCTTGTATTTCCGCCCATTCCTGCTTCTTGGCCAACTCCGTCTCCGACTCGCTTTCCATAAGAGAACTCCCATCTTGGATATTTAAGATTTACGTTATCTGGTTCGGTGGAGTTAATTTTCTCCCCATCGTGGTCAAAAGTGCCCGTTGTTCCACCTAAAGCACTCCCAAGCATGTTTTTTGCCTGATGGATATTAAGAATATAAGAATATTCTAGTGTTGCCTCTTCATAAGCTGTAAAAACTTGATTATTAGTTATTTCAACGTCTAAAACATCGCCACCAAGTTTTTTATAAACATATGAAACTTGATCTGATGCTCCGGAGCAAAAATACTGCGAAAACATCGCAGAGCTTGAATCTGAATATAGCTGAAAAGGTAAAGAGGTGTTATCTTTTACATCGCCGGGCGCACTTCCAGTAGTTAGTGCTATAGCGCTTGTTCTGCTTGAAGGTGTTAAAGTGGGTACTGCCATTCATTTAGATCTCCTCGCTATAATTAGTTAACAGTCCCTTAAAAAATCATATTTAGTTTTTCTTTAAAGTTTTTCTTCTGGTAGGTCTTTTTTTAGTTCTTCTTTTTTTCGAATCTGGTCTTTTTTTTCGGGGCGAATTTTTGACAGATCGCGATTTTGGTTTTGGCTCAGCTGCGGTAGATTCATCAACCTCGTTTACTATAACTTTAGGTGATTCTTCAATAACTTCTTTAACTTCTTCGATAACTTCTTCACAAGTTTCAACAACTGTAGTAGCAGCCTCTTCTAATGCTGCCTTAAGCTTTGCATACTTTGCTGCAAATTTCTTTGCAAACTTTGGACTAATCATTCGGCGTTTTGATTTTCCCATAATGAACTCCTTTTAATTATATTATATAATATTGTACTAAAGATATTAACAAAAAACCCCACATTCTTTGAATGTAGGGTTTAATGCTTTGATAAGACGATTAATTATTAGGTACTAAACACTGCTAGTCCAACTGCCGAGACAGAAAGAAGGCCTGTCCAATACCATGTTGAACCATCACAATAAACTTCAAGCCAAGAACCAACATCGATGTCATCACTGATGGTCAATATATCGTGGCTCCCGCAAAGTTGAACTGCGGAATTGGCGTTCGAACCACCAGTAACTTGTTCAAAAATACTTCCAGCAAAATCACCAGCCGTGTTGTCCGCGCTGTTAATAACGACTGTACCGTTGGCAGTGAAATCAGTTTTGAAAATGAATTTAAAATAAGCACCATCTTCCATAGCGGGAAGAGTAATAGTCAAGGCAGATGCGGAATTCCAATCGATTAAATAAGTTTCGCCGGATTCTGCTTGCGTAAGTGTTTTATCGGCGTCGATTTCTTCCATCCTGTTGCGACTACCAACTCTTGCTGATCTTGCTACTTTACTCATGTTCTTTTTCTCCTTTATTTAAAAAGGCCCTAGTGCCTTATCAAGTTTGTCATTATAAATAGTATCTTCATTGACAAAAATCTTTTATTAAATAAAAAAAACCCCGCCTTAATTTCTTAAGGCGAGGCTTAATGTTATTTAGTTGTTAACTAATCAGGGATTAGCTACCAGACTCACCAAGGAGTCCGCGTACAACAACCAGACCATACATATCAGGTCGAACCATCTTCTTAGCATAACGGGTCATAACGCCTTTACGCGGTACGAAGTCTTCCGTACCAAAGATAGTGGGAGTAACCTGCAGCGGTACATAAGGAGCGTAGACATAGCCACTCTCCAAGAAACTACCACCTTTACGGCCAACCAAAACAAGATTGCGCGCGAAATATGGATCTACATAAAGATCCCATTTCTTGCTAAGATTACCAGCTTTTACAGCGCCAACAGTACCACGATCATCATCATGGGTTACATTAGCACGGAATCCACTCGTAAACTCAAGAATATTAGCAATCTCAGGGCTAGTCACAAGGAACGTAGCTCCGCCGCGAAGAGTCTTACGATGAATCTGTGCAGAAACATCATTGATGGTTTCTACAAGAGTTTCGTACCACTCAGATACCGTTCCGGTGAAATCCGGAGCGGCTGCGGTTGCACCAAGCTCGGTGCCCTTTGTACGATGTACAAAGAGACCAGGCGAACGCGACCAGTAATACGTACCAGCAGCTGCATCCTTAACAAGGTCATTGAGAATCTCACGATCAATTTCCAAAGCAATATGCTCAGAAAGAACTGATGTAAGTTCAACTTCTGCATCAAGATTATGATATGCATTAAGATCTTGACCAAGTTCCGGAGTCCATTTAGCTTTGAGCTTTTTAGTAACTGCTGTCACTGCAACACTATCAACTTTAATGTCGATTTCAGGAATCGCATTTTTACCAGTTGTGCTGCCAGCGTTACCACGAGTTCCGGGAGATGGTTCTTCAAGTCCCCAGTTATCTTGTCCTACGACAGATCCAATAGCATCACCTGCTGCAAAAGAATCTTTAAGAGGCACACTAAGAGCTGCACCAAGTGCAGCAGTACCATCACCGTCTACAAGAAGAGTACCTGCAGCTGCAAAGTAATAACAAGTAATGTAGTTACCAGCGTCCGGATCTGTAGTATTACCAACAGTCCTAAGAGCACCATTGGCATCGCGGTACCCGCGCTCGGTTAAGCGGCGTACCAACGAACCAGATGCAAGACCAACACCAAGCTCAGTAGCGCTAGTTACATTAGCAACTGGCGTGACGGCGCCTAATTGCTGAAAATTAACTTTATCACGCATAGCATCTGTAAGCTTAAATTGGATTGCAAAAACTTCCTTGGTTGTAGTTGAATCACCAAGAATGTCAGGATCCCACCGAATGCATTTCTTTTGAGCTTCACTCAAAGATGAAAGCGCTGTACCAGCATTGTTAAAAGGCGTACCAGTTACAGCTGTTGGGTTATTAACTTCACTTTGTGATGTACTTGCTGGATCTGCATCTGCTGAATCAGTAAATGGACCAATAGTACCAGAAGGAGAAGAATACGCATTTGCTAAGTTGTAAAAGCCTCCACCTTCCTCAGTGAGGTCTGAAACACCACCAGTCAACGCTGATGCGACTACTCCACCACCATAAACAGAGTCACCGGAGCCAATGCCGTGTCTATCACCTTCATAGGTAAAGTCCATGAAAAAGATCAGTCCTGATGGGAGACTCATCGGTTGTACGCTAACAAGATCGTTAGCAATTAATCCACCGAATACACGGCGAACGATTGGAAATGCGACGGCTGCAAAACCCTCTACATCTCCAGCAGCCATTGAGCTAGCTTCACGAAGCAGCTCTTTAGCTTGATTTTCTAAAAGGCGGGCCATCCCTTCACGGTTTTTTCCATTCAAACCTTCAAGGAGACCAGTTTTGTCCCACTTACTCAAAAGAGCGTTACCCTCATTACGAAGATTGCGGTCAACTAAGCCTTCAGTTAGCTTTTGTAATACAGACATATAATTTTTCCTCCTTAATATAGTATATTATTGTTTAATACCAGCTAATCTTTGCAATCTGTCCATATAATTTGAATCAGACTGCGTTTCCTCTTTTCTTCGAGGTAAAAAGGCCGAAGAGCGCTTATTGATTACTTCGTTCAGCGATTTTGGTGCTTGCTTATTATTGCTTGTACCAGCCACTGCACTTTGAAGGGTTTCAAAAATTGTTTTTGCCTCTTCAACAGTACCGGATTTTGACACAGCTTCAACAATTTTATTTTTTTGTCGCTCATTCAGGGAGTCGCTAGTTAAAATACGGTTTGTGTAATGCAATTGTGCATTACGGAGATTTACTTCATTAAGTCTATTTTGTGACTCAACGAGCACTTCTCTAAATTTATTATTTTGTTCAGTTAATTGTTCATGATGGGCATAAAGATTATCATATTCTTGCCCATAAGCTTGATATGCTTCATAAAGTTTTGCATAATTGTGTTGGTATGACGCCAACTCCTTTTGGAAGCTTTCCTCAATGCGATACCCATGGGGATCATCGTAGGCAGCTGGACCTAGCCCAAGACGGGCCTTTGTGTACCAGTTCCTGCGATCTTCTGCCTCTCGGCGCATTTGTTCCCCTTGTTCCATGGGCAGGTGTGATTGTTCTGGGTACGATCTCTCAATCGGCTCATCATAACCAGGTCTGGTGGGCACGGCAAAAGGATCATCTGATGCATATTGTGGATCACCACCTATGTTAATATATTCCCCAACGCCAGGAGTGTAATTTGCGTCTGGGTTTAAAAGACCTACACGCTCGGTGTCCGGAACGACTCCAGTGGGGCGGCTGTGACGCTCATAATCAGGGGTGTAATTTTGCTCATCTTCTTCATATAGATCTAGGTCTTCGTCGTTGCCTTCGTATAAATCTTCATCTTCTTCAAGAAACTCTCTTGTTATTGGTGTAGGTGCACCTGGCATAGCCCCTACAGGTGGCTGTGGTGGATATCCGCCTCGATCTCCTGTTGGCAGCGGAGGCGGCTCTTCAATTTGTTCTCCTAAAATAGAATCAAGAAGAGATTCTTGAATTACAACGGTTTCTTCAGTCTCTCTCGTGGAAGCTTCTCCTTCGCCAGTTACTTCTTCTGCAACCAATTCGTGAAGCGCTAAATCATCTGGATCTAATTCTTCATCCATTTTCATTTCATCTAAAAGGGCGCCCAAATTAACATTAACTGTGCGGGCTTGTTCGCCAACATATGAAGGGTCTAGTTGAGATGCAAGATTTTCACCTCCAGGTGGGGCTGCACCTTCGGGTGGCATGCCCATTGCGCCTTCTGGCGGGGCGCCTCCCATCATTGCAGCCATAGCTGCTGCAGGGTCTTCTGCCGGGGCTTGTTCTAATAATTGCTCTACTGCTTTTTTGATATCTGCTGAATATTTTTCAACAACGGTAGCTTCAGCATTTTTAATAGCAGCCTCTTTTAATGCCTCTGCGTCTATGATTGCTTGTTCTAACATGCTTGATGACATACTAAACTCCCTTTAAAACATTTTCATAATAAGTAGTATGCATAATTGATAAATTCCCATTTTTAGAAAAGCGAACCAATGACATCATCGGCTCACAAATTATACTAAAATTTTAAAATTTATAATATTCCGTCCTTCCCTGGTCCATACGAGCCATTATCAGTGATGTCTTCCATTGTTAATTTAAAACGTTTACCAGAATTATTATTTCTTAATGTAAGGAAATCTTTTTCCTCTATCACAGACCAGCTGCCCCTCTCGTTTTCCAAGTGAAGGTCACCAGTGTACACGTTTTGTGCATATACTGCAGACCATTTTAAATCGGAATCACCTAGAGCATGAGTGTTATCAGCGGCTGGATGCATATCACCAGCCAATGTCACCTCTCCGCTTGCAAGAGTAAGCAGGTCTGTATCTTCGGGATGGCCGATTGTTGAATATACTTTAAGAGAAACCAAAGAACCAACCGTACCTGACAACAAAGTACAACTTACATCGCCAGTGCCAAAGTTAAAGTCTTTGCTACTATCAAGTACAACAGCTTTACTGGCAATTGCAGTACCAACAGCAGTACTACCTAAGTCCAAATAATTAAGTTCTCCAACAACTGCGGTGCAGCCATCCAATATGTTAAGCTCGCCTGCGTCTGAAGTAACAAGGGTGCCACCAAGTTTTAATCCACCGGCGGAGCCATCATGTGTGCTTATGTCTACTGTAATATTGCCATTCGAACCTAAACCTACGATATCCATACCTTTAGTTAAGGTACCATCATATTCAGCTACATAAAACTCAAGACTACCTTCTTCTTGGCCACCTGTCATGTCATCTACTTTACCAAGGATTCTTGCATAAGTGTGAGCATTGTCGCCATCATCTTCACTGGCCCAATCGATGTTACCAATTACATCATTATCAGCAACATTACCACCATCTTTATTAAACTTTAAGGTGGCTCCGGTAGCGTCGTTATTGGTATTCTCAAGAATAAGTACGGGTTTTGCTGAAACAGCAGAAGCGAGTTCGGTGTCTCCCCCGCTACCAAAAGTAGCAAAGGTGGTGCCACCATCTTTGAAATAAATTTCAGCACCATCAGCATCAAGTACAATATCTCGTCCGGACATCAAATAGAGATCGTTTGTAGAAACACTTGAAGATAGTTGAAAGCGATTTGCAGTATCCATTTTGAGGGAGCCTTTTGTTACGCCACCATCTTTAAAAACAACATCGCCGCCTTCTGCGTCAATATTAATATCTGCACCAGAATCAAAAGTGATTGGGTTAGCAGCTATGACAACACCAGTTGTTCCATCGTGAGTAATTGTGATATCGTCGCCATCGCCCATTTTAATCACAGAACTATCCGTTGGCATCTCAAGGTTGTCTCCGATTTCAACCTGGCCTCCATCAGTTAACCTGAGTACCTCGGTACCATCATACTGATTAAAAACTAAGTCATCACCATCAACCTGTAAAGTTACATCAATGTCGCCAGCAGTGCCATCTACATCAATGACAAACATCGCCGTGCCGCTATCTTTAAATTCAAAGTTGCCGCCTGCAGCATCAAAAACAATGTCGGCGCCGGAATCTATTGTAATATCGGCACTGGTAGAACCATTGCCAAGAGTTACTGCAGCATTACCTACTGTAATGTCGTCGGCTGCAATTGCAGTAGCAGAACCAAAGGCAGTCCAAGAGCCGCCATGGTTTTTGAATTCCATGTCACCGTCGTCGGATCGGAAGCCGAAACCACTTGACCCTGTAACTGAATCACCCCAGTTAATATAAGCACTTTGAGACAAGTACATCGTACCTGTCAGTTTAATTTGAGAATTGTTAAATTTCCACGCACCAGACATTATTCATGTTCCCCTTTATAAATATATAAGCCCAACCATATTTTGGTCACTTATAAATAGTCATTTTCCTGTTTAAGTGTAATAAAGTAAGATAAAAAAATTTAATTTTCAGGGTCAGGCACTGGTATCATCATGATTTTATAAAACTGTCCAGTATTATTATTTCTTATTGAAAGGTAATCTTTTTCCTCAATAACAGACCAACTTCCACGCTCGTTTGTTAAGTGAAGGTCCCCTGTGTGGATGTTTTGTGCATGCACGTTTGCCCAACGTGCATCAGTTGCTCCTAAATCTTTTGTTTCATCGGCAGAAGGAGCAAGATTGCCATTTATTTTAGTGGCACCCTTTATATAAAAACTGCCAGTGAATTCATGAGTGTCATCTGTAGAATCACCAAATTTTGTGGAGCCCTGTTGTTCAATGTTTGTTATTGTGGTTGTTACAGCATCTACTTTATATGCATTTGCATGGAGAGTTCCGGAAATATAAAGACTGCCTGTTATTTGATGTACGTCTGTGACGTCATCACCAAATTTTATTGCTCCACCAAATTTTCCTCTAGGTTTTACTACCTGGGCCATAAATCCTCTGTTTTATTAAGCTGTAAATGATCGATTATCTGTGTGGCCTGATCCAGTTAGTGGATACATTCTTTTTGTCGGAATGTTTGTTAAATCTGCTATCACATGATATTCAGCAGCATTAGCGCCAGGTGTAGTGACATAAATTTCTTTTAATTTTGCCTTAATAGTAAAAGATCCGCTAACTACAACGAAATGTTTTCCAAGAAAAACATCGCTAGTTGCATCTTTTGTTACCAGATCACCAACAACACTAAAATCATGATCGCTACCACTAACGAAATGCACCCACACACAGTCCATACCACCTGAGCCGTCTTGTTCAAAATCTACAGTTACTTCTCTTGTGACAAAAGGAAATTGATATCTTTTAACTTTATTTCCAGCATGTGCAGTGCCGAAACCTGCTCCACTTCCAGATATCCAAGGTTCTCCTGAAATTTGATATGAGCCTACGTTCCTAAGACCTACACTTGGTGCACCGTTATAAATTGCCATAATTCACTCCGCTTTTTTTGCATATTTCTTGCATAACTAATTAGTTATTGTTTAATCTATTATCCAGTTTCATTTGTAATTTTTGTAAAACTCTCTTTCTTCTTTCTTTTTTTCTCTTTCTTTTTTTACTTGGCTTCTCATAATACATTCTATCCCGATAATTTTCAACAATTCGTTCTTTTTTACATTTTTTTGTGAATCTTTTAACTAATTTTTCAATTGATTCATTGTCGTTTCTTGGTCTCACTTCTACTACAACAGCTCTTTTGGACATTTATTTTCCCCTTGCCAATTTTTGCCAATTATGACCACCTAAATTCAATATTCCGGAAATGTCTACGCCGGAATCACCTGGTTCGAGATTTGAAAGCGGGCCTTGTGGCGCGCCTTCATTTAAAGGTGTGCGCAAAGGTTCTGTACCTTCAAAAATATCAACATCATCAAACCCTGCTGCGTTTAATAATTTTCTTCTTTGATCTCTCTTTTTTTTCCATTGTTCTTCTGCAAGTTTTTTTTGTTCAATTGAATTAACTGATTCAACTATTTGTTGTTTTGGTTGGGTCTCAAACTGAACATTATTTAATGTTCTGGTACTTTTAACAACCTCCGTTATAACGTTGGAGAGAACACCTTCTTCAAATATTACTTCTTTAATACATTCTTTTATTAAAGGTTTTAAAATTCTTTTAAAATCACTTTTTTTCATTCGGTACCTTCTAATATGTTATTTAATGAACGATTAATTCTATCTGCTTTTGTAAAAACATTATTTAAACTTTTTTCCACACCTTCACCAAGCATGTATGCACCTGGTGTTGAAGGTTCTGAAACAAAATCAAAACAAATAAGTTGGAAGTCTTCATTAACATAAGTCTTTCCATTTTTTTCTTGAGTTGAACCTAATCCTCTTGAAGAAATTCCAAGTTTTACACCTGCTTCTACAAGAGACTTCAACACTTGACCGGATGGCGTGCTTAAGACTCGTACTTTTCCCATAACATTTTCACCGTCCCACCAAACATCAGTCACAAGATGAGAAGCATTTTTAAGATTAATGACAGAATCATCTGGATGGTCTAATTCTCCTAAAGCTCTTCTTTCGTTTACTAATTTTTGATAATTTTTTATTTCTTTTTCTAAAACTCTACGAGGATATACACGACCATTGCCATTTAAAGCATCTGCTTTTTGCATAATGCCAGAAAGAATTGTTGTACCATCTGCTACAAGTCGTCTTTCTTCCTCTGTTAAAAGATCTTGGCAAACGCCGCCTTCACACAGTTCATAATATTCTCTTAAAAGTACTTTTTTAGACATTTATTTTACCTCTTAAATATGCGGGCGCAACCCGCACGAGCTTAGAACCGCTGCAACACCGACGAACAGGTTGAAGCTTCCATTTCTTAGTCATGATGACAATCTCCTTCATTTTTAAACGTCACTTTAAAACCAAAATCATTAACCAAAACACCCAAAAGATAACAAGCTCCAGAGCTAAGGCACCCTAATATAAAAGCGTTAGCCAACGTATAGTCAAATGTAAATAGTTCCGTCCACTTGTTTATTCCGAATAAAAGTACGCCTACCCAAAAGCCCATGCACATAGGGCAATGAAATAATTTTCCAAAGCCACCTAGCCATTGTTTTGAAGGACGTACCTTATTGAATATTGAACCAAAGATTAAGATTTGTGTTAGACCGTATGCAGTTAAAATAAAATATATTAGGTCCATGTTCCCTCTTTAGGTTTAAAATCTGATAAAAAATTCCGGGGCGAAATTTTAGTAAATTGTGTTTTTGATTTTGATTCAGCTGTGAGCTTTTTTTTATTTGTAACTTTCATAATTTAAACCGGGCGTGGCGGGGCTCCTCGTTTTTTCAAACCTGGGCCCTCAAAGCGCGCTGCCTTGTCCTGATCGCGGCGGCTTTGTGCAGCTGCTTGACCAGCTTTTTCAGCTGCTTGACCAGCAGCAACTTGTGCTGCCCGGTCACCTTGTGGCGCGCCTGGTCCTTGCATTTTGGAACCCTTAAGGTCTGCAGCAGCGTCGGCGGTGCGTTTGGTCTTCGCGGCCTGACCTCGTTGTTCTGCGCGGGCAGTGTCTAGACGGCGGGCCTCTATTGGCGTCGACGCTTGCGGGAAGTTTTGCTGCCACGCCGGTGGTTTGGGCGTAGCTGGTGCTGTTGGTGCTGTTGGTTTCGCGGCGAATGCTTTGGGATCAGTCAAGGCCCGGTAATCACCGATTTGGCTCAACTTTGCCATTGTATCGGGCCCCAGCATACCATCTGGTTCAAGTCCTGTTGCTTTTTGAAAAGCAACTACTTTTTGGATGTTTTCAGGGGTGCTCTCGAAGCCGGTAAACCCTTGTTTATCGTTATACCTAGCTGCGCGCTTGGCATCAAAAACTTTTCGTTTTCGTCGTCTACGACGTTTTTGAGGCTTTTGTTTTTGTTTTGGTTCGGGCAACGGGTCAACAGATATAACTGGTGCTTCTTCTGGTTTAGTTTTAACTCCCCCTCTTTGGCGTCGTTTTCCCCAGGCTTTTCTCCTGCCGCGTCTAGAAAGCCTTGGATCCCACTCGCCTATCTTTTCCCTCAAAAGGTAATCCATTTGTTCTTCAATCATTTGTTTAAGTTGTGATTCTGTTAAATTCATAATATTAAGCCCTATACATTCCTGTTAAACCATAAGCAGCAGAGCTACCTGGCCATCTATTCTGTACGCCTTTTCTTTGTTGGTGTGTTTTAACTGCCCAATCTAAATCAGTTGTGTGATCATCGTCTGGCTCTAACATCCATTTATCAACATCGTCTTCGTATTCTTCTTCTCGATCATAAAATGGCTTTTCTTCTTCAATGAACTTGGCAATAACATAAGTAGTTACTTCAATTGGATCAACATTTGGATCTGCTGCTGTTGGGATGTTTGCTTCCAAAGAACCATATAAATTTCCACCTTGTACGGAATCGAGGACAACAACGCCTTTTTTAGTTAAAAAATCAAACAACCTGCTTTGTGCTGCATATATATGATCACCCATTTCATCTTTTGGAAAAGCTACAATTTTGAACATTTGTGGCATAATAGCAATGTCAATGTCTGGGTGGTCAAATATTACCAAACTACCATCAAGCATTTTGCGCATTTTAAGTTGCACGGTTGTTTGAGGGCCCGGTGGAGCTTCGGACCCTAAGCCCTCTTCGGGCCCTTCTGGGTCTGTTATTTTGATATCAAAACCTTTGTTGGCATCGTTTTCTTCTTTAATTTGAATATCAAAATCAGGCATTTTCTTGTACCTCTTGAACTAAATTTTGAATTTTTAATATTTGTATCAAAGCTTCGCTATCTATAGGTTTATTTTTAAAATCTTCCATTAAATTTAAAACTTTTTTTGTTTTATTAACCATTTCAGAATCAGATACAACCTCTTCTAGTGTTAAAGATTCATTTATAATCTTCTTTAAACGACTAAGCTCTTCATTTAAAAAGAGCTTTAATTGAATTCCATTGTCATCAAAAGACATAATGTAATTATGTAAAAGAGTTTTTTGTTCTTCCAATAAAGAATTGTTGTATTTTTCATTAAACTTTTTAATGAACGTTCTATAAACCAAATTAGTAACAGGTATCTGTTTTCCGCTATTTTCTTCATAATTGTTAGTAATTTTGTTTAAAAGAGCTGCTTCTAAAAGAACACGATTTTTAACTGAGGTTTCATCATTAAAAATTTGTGAAATAGTTGCCAAGCTTTTATAGTTGGGAACAAAATTAGAAAATACATTTTTTGATAAATTTTTATTAATTTTAGAAATTATTTTACTTTGTTCAATAAACAGTTTTTGTTTGTTGATCTTTTTGTATTCATGTTTTGTTTCTTGAATTAGTTTTTCTGCCACATAAGGTGAAAGATTTTGAGTTTCATTAAGGGTTTTATATAATTCTAATTCTTTTGACAATTCTGTGTTGGAATTAAAATATTCACGAATCAGATAAGCAACATATTGTTTCTTTTCTAAATTGTTACCAATAATACTTCTAGCCATCTCACGAACAACTACTTCATATAGAAAAGCAGAATTTCTTTTTTTATTGTGTCTTTTTCTTCTCATCGTTTATTTCTAACTCCGCTATTAAATGTTTAATTTCCTGATTTACTTCTAATATCGATCTCTCTTGTTCATCATAATTAGTTTCATTTTCTTCAGAAAGCTTGCCCAAACCAAATAGTTCAAGGGCACCTTTATAAAGATTTCTTTGAGTTGAACTACCTACTTCATCTGCCCACTGTCCTTTGTAATGTCTTCTACGCGCCCCCATGTCTCTTGTATCGTAGGTTACAGGTTTATACCACTTGCCTTTAGATTTAGAAGTGGTAGTCGCTTCAGGTCTGCCAAACGCATCTTTTTTTGTAGTTTTATGCCAATCTTCTTCATCTCTTTTTCCTGGTGCTGCTACAAGTGAAGACTCTTCTCCTTCTCCACCTTCTTCTCCTGGAACTTCTTCGCCCTCTTCTGCTTCTTCTTCAGGTGTGCCAGCTGGCAATTCTTCTCCACCTTCTGGTGGTGCTGCGCCACCTTCTGGTGCTGCTGCTCCAGGACCTGGTAGTCCCATTCCTTCACCTGCAGATTCTGCTGCGCCAGCCATTTGAGCCATTCCTGCTTGAACAACTGTTTCCATAGCTGTTTCAAATTTTCTATCATAGAACATCTCTCTTTGGTTGCGAATAATTTGTTCATCTGACAAGCCAAATAACTTTTCTGAGACCCATCTTTTACTAAAATAACCTTCAGTTGCAGATCCTGCAGTATCAAATTTCATTCTCCAATGTTCAAGCTCTTGTAATTCTGCAAGTTTTGAAGGATTATTAAGGTGAAGGGTAAAAGAAACTAAATCATCGCTCTTAAAACCTAATGTATATAAATGTACAATTCCAATTTTTTCAAGCTCAGAAATAATGGATCTTTGAAGTCTTTGAACTGTTCTAGCAAACCTAATATCTTTTTGAGCTAATGTAGTTTTGTCTTCTTCTGCCCCTTCTCCGCGAGAAAGATAAGATTGAGGTACTTTTAATGCTGAAAATAATTTGTCTCTTAAATATTTGACATCATCAATATCACCAGTATAAGTTCCACCAGGAAGCGCCTCTACTCTTGTGCTCTGGGCTGTGCCTCGAACAGGAATAAAATAATCTTCATCAATGCTCATTGGATTATAACGCAAATCAACTCGACCAGTCGAAGCATCAACAACTTGATTTCTTTTCATCGAAGTGATAGCTTTTTGCATGTATTGTTCTACATCTTGTGGATTAATGTTACCTACATCAATATAAAAAACCCTTCTTTCAGGAGAGCGAACAATACGATATGCCATCATTGCGTCTTCAAGCAGTGTTAATTGGCGCCAAATTCTTCTAGCTGGCTCCAACACAGATGTGCCGTACGGTGCATATTTGTCATTCCCAAGAATTCTAAAATGTGATATTTGCCAATTTTCAAATGTTATTCCACCAGTGTTCCATTGAAATTGAACATAGTTAGGGTTTGTTTTATCTTCACCTTCCAGTCTTTCAACTTCAGCAGATGGTAATCCAATAACATTAGTAATCCCAATCTCAGGATTAAGATCTAAGTATAAGAAAAAGTCCCCATATTTACACATGGTACGGCACCAGCCAAATAAATTAAATTCAATATTTAAAATGTTATAATATAATGATTCTAATATACCTTTGATTTCTTCATTGGAACATTTAATTGTTATCATTTTTCTTAAATCATTTGATGTGGTCATTTCATCTGCATATATGTCTAAACTTGAAGCAATTTCGGGTGTATACTCCATCTGGTCAAAGTCGACATATCGCTGAGTGCGATTTTGCTGCGACATGATGTTAGCAGATAAATTATCAAAAGGGTTGTATGATAATCTTTGAAATTTTTGGCCCGCGACGTCTTTGAATCTAGTACCGTATTTGTCTAAACGCCTTCTAGATAGCTGGCGCGTTGTCTGTGAACGATAATTGATAAGAGGTCCAGAAAACAATCTAGTTAATTTTTTAAATAAGGGCCAAGTTGAGTCCTTTAGGTTTTTATTTCTATTCGCCATTTATCATCCTTTTAACAACCATGAATGTTTTTCATATTGTTTTTCTGCTTCTGTTTTTTTTATGTCCAATTCACGTGACTTTGACCTACCAAGCATTCCTGGAATGCTAGTATCTAAAACAGAATCACTTCTTATTATAGACCCTAACATAGCTTTTTTAAAGGCTACATCCCTTTGATTTTCAATAATGGCAGTATCTCTGACCCAACACCCAATTGCACAGGCCATAACTAAGTCATCGTTATAGCCTCTTTGTGCTTCTGGTCGGCCATTGTTCCAAATGAATACGTCTAACTCCGATCTTATTCTTGAAGAATAAATAGTTAATATTTTATTCCTTATAAATTCTTCAAATTTAGCAACTAAAAGTGGTCTTGTTTTAAGGGAGGTAGTGAACCCGGCTACTGTACCCGATCTATTTTCAGCTGTCAATTGGTCAACATATTCATGTGTTGATTTTACAGAATGATAAACGTTTGGATATTCTTTTTCTTTTAATTTTTCTATAACTGCGAAGCCAACGGAATTATTTTCAATAACTACCATACAGTTGCCATATTCTTTGCCAGCGCTTAATACAATTTCTGAAAACATATCAGGAGTAACTTTTCCCTGATATTCTGCGATGATTTCCATAGTTTCTAGTTTAAAAATATGGAAAACAGAATAATCATGGCCATCTCCGCGTGCAACATCAGCTGATAATAAATAAGTGTTTTCTGCATTATATTCTTCCCATATCCAAAAGTTTCTATCAAACCCAGTTCTGTGTTTCGGTGGTGTGATATTTTCATCAATGCGCATAATATCGTCTGGGTGTATGACGGTTTCCCCTGAAGCGTTAAAATTACATTCAAGTTCTTGAGCGATTTGCCTTCTGGACATATTTCTTGTTTCACGCTCAAACCAACCTTCGCCACGATCTGGATGTACATCCCACAATAGTTTAATCGGGTGAAAGTTGCTTTTTTCAGCAGCTGCATCAATGTAGGTTTTGTGAAACCAATTTCCAACACCGTTTGGTGTAGAAAGCGCAATGCATCGACCACCAGTTGACAAAGTAGGATATAAGCCTGTCCATAAATCTTCCAAACCTTCAACGTGGGCGGCCTCATCAATGACCAATAAAGAGAGAGCTTCTGAACGACCAGCATCTGCAGAGGTTGAGGAGGCTTTAATTTGAGAACCATTGTTTAATTCAAAAGAATTTCTATTATTAACCTCAACTTCTGCAATTTGAATCCACTCTGGTAAGTTTCTTAACATGGTTTTAACTTTTTTAACTAAGTTTGAAGCTGTGGTGTATTTTGTTGCCATGACAAGAACATTTTTATCTCTATGAAATAGCATCATCCATATAACATAAGCTGCTGTAATTGTTGAGATGCCTAATTGTCTGGCTTTAAGAATAACAGTGAATCGATGGTCATCAAACGATCTAAGCAATTCATCTTGATAATCATATGTTTTAAATGGAATTAAACCTTCTAGGGGGTGAGAAATTCTTGCATAATTATTAATAAAATAAACTGGGTCTTTACCACATTTTATGATCTCTTTTACCATTTCCTTTTTGGTCAATTTGTATCCCATTGTTCAAAAAACCTTTATTTAATTGTAACATTTTGTGACTTCTTGGCGCCTGAATATTCATCTTTGCCGATGGATAAAAAGCTTTTAATTGCACTATCTAGGCGATCTTCAGGAGTGCCTCCTTTTACTTCTTCAGTCTCTTTCATTCCTCCAATCTTAAAAGTTTGTTGTGCTTGTACCCAGCTTCGAACTCTTGACATGGTTTGTGCATGAATTTCAACATCGCCTTCTGATGTTAATGTCAAGCTGGCGCCTGTTATTTTTTTATATTCTTTCTTTAGAAATTTAGCTATATCACTTAAAGCTTGTTTCGTATCATCTTCAAAATTTCTATCGTGAAAATCTTTTAATTTAATTTCTGATTGATATGTAATGATTAGTTTGTCGCCATGAAACTTGACGCCAAAACCATCCATGACTCTTGAATCTATAATACAATCACCTTCTTCGCGCTTTAAGCCAATCTTGTGATCTTCACCATCAGAGGAATAACGTTTATCATGCGCCCCATCATATGCATTAGCTGCAGCTTGGTTGATGCCTTGAATTATTTCGTATACCGTTGCCATTTTAATCTTTTCTCCTTTAAAGTTTTTCTTCTTTGTTCCAAGGCCAGCCTGGTTTTACTCGTTTATACATGCCTCGTTTTTTTGCGCGGGCTTTCTCTGCTGCAATTTCTTTTTTTGTCATTTTTGTATACCCACCTTTTTTTTTGCGAAGCGCTATACTACTAATGTCAACTTCTTCTCCTAAAGATTCTTCTTCTTCGTAAAGAGCGTCTTCAAAATTTTCACTAAGAACCTCTTCTATGGCGGAACGTATTTTTTCATAAAGTTCTTTTTCACCTAAAATAAGATCTTTGTTATTTGGTTTATATCTTTGTTTGCCTTTTCTATTGGGATTTTTATCATTTTTTTCAGCTTCATCGTCATCTCTTTTCCCTGTTGGGCCTACATGAAACGGACTAGGGTTTGGTTCAATTTCTTCTAGTTCTTCATCTCTTTTTCCCGTTGGGCCTACATTAAATTCTTCTAATTCATCTGCGCTGGGGCGGAACGGACTAGGGTTAGGTTCAATTTCTTGTAGAGATTCTTCCCTATCGACTGTTTCATTAAGAAAATATCGTGGGTCGATTCTTTTTTGTTTTATTTTTGGTCTCATGATAAAATATTCTCCTATTATCTAATTAGAACCTTCTTTTCTTTTATTACCCTTATTCTTGGGGCGCCATCCTTTTAGCCATCTCTCCTCTCGGCCCTCGACCCATTGAATGTGACATTTCCAACAACATTCAAACTTATTTATATAAAGATCATCCTTTGCTTTAAAAGAGTATGCCTTGCATACTGGACATTTCCTTTTACTTTTCTTATTAATTAGATTTTTAGGTATAAAAAAGCCATCTTTTTCAATTCTTTCATTTTGTTCTTTTCTTTCAGATTCTTTTTTAGAATATTCTTTTAATTGTTTGAGATATTCTTCTTCTTTTTCGTCGCTCCAATTAGACTTTGGGTTAATAACTGCATCAGTTCCGTATTTCTTTTTTATTGCTTTTTCAAGACGGGCTATATAGTCGTAATCTTTGCTTGACATGTTATTTAGTTTAGCTTGCATCTCTATAAGTGCTTGTTAGATTCCATTTGACTGCTAAATATTTCTCAACTGATTTGACCTGTGCTTCAGTCAATCCGCCAACCGAGTCACTTGCAAATATTATAATTTCACCAAGTTGACCACCCCAAAAGTCAACCGGACTTCCATCAGTGGTACCATCGGCGCCCCCTATGGTGGCTTGGGCGTATGCAGTATGAGGGTTGGGAGAATTGCTTGTATTAGTATTGTCTAACACGCCTGTAGAGTGTACGCTGCTGTTATTTGCTCTTATTATTCCTCTCAATAGAAACACATCACCATCGTTTACGGCGTCGCTAGATTTTAATGCTATACCAGTACCTGACATTGACTTAATTCCATACTTTCCAGACTCTGTGTACATCGCCTGGCCATAGGATTCTAAATACCCATCGGTTGATGAACCAACGCCAACAATGTGCCCATCATTAGAGTCTTCAAAGGCACATACCACAAAATATGCTACATAGGCTGCTTCAAAGTCTTTTTCATCGGTACCGTTTGTGGAGCCGCCTATGTACATCATATTATCTGAACCATTGAATTCGATACATGGCATGCCCCCTTTTAGCCCAGCGGCTTCATATGTTGGTTTTTCTGTTCCGTTAGATTGCGCCGCATGTCGACCCAAGCCAGACTTGTCATTCCAAGTTGCAACCAAGTTGCTGCCGTCTTTGGTAATTGTATCAGTATCCATAGCGTCAAACCAATAAGCAAGTTTGGCATTGGATTTGAGATCATCAAATATATATGCACCATGGTCTTCGAGACTAGCATTAGAACCAGAAACGTAGGCGCCGGTAACAACAGTATTAGAAGTTATGAATACGTTGGTTCCGTCACTAATTCCTTCTAAAATATTAATTCCGCTTGATCCGGATACCATAGAGGGAGGAAGGCCATTGGGAAATTGAAAATTACTACCATAAAAAAGGTCGGCGCCACCCACTGTGTTTTGTTTGATAATCCAACGATAGGTTGCTCCATCTTTGAGATTGCTAGGATTGGCTAATGTTGGTAACGGCCCACCGTCGTCACTCGAACCAGTTAAAGTTACGGTAAAAACATTTCCTATTCCAGCATTTGTGCTAATTGTATCTCCTAAAGTTAAAGAATCTACAGGCATAAATAAAGTGCCTGTAATTTCTACACTTCCGCTAACAATTTCTGTTCCATGTACCGGGATAATAGGCATTTTTTATCTCCTGCTTTTAAATTAATTAGTTTGAAATTTCTTTAACACTATACACAACTGCAAGAGTTAATCCAATCCCAACAAGTACTCCCCCAGTAGCCCACCATACTGAATAATTATTAGGTCGTTTGGTAGCAATTTGAGCTAATCTTTCAATTTCAGTGTCTTTTATAGAAAGAATAGAAGTATATTTTTGTTCTGTTGCTTCTAAGCTAGCTTTTGTCACATCTAAAAGTAATTGCATACGAAGAATTTCTTTTTGTACTTCAAAATTAATTCTCAATTCGCATTCTTTTGCAGAAAATTCTTTATCAGCAAATATTTTAGCAGCTGCAGTAGTGTTTAAAAGCACGCCATTATAAGGAGCTTCTTCTCCTTTTTTAATTCCGGTGACTTTCGGAGGTTCTATTTCATCAGGTGGTTCGGCAAATAATGGGGCTGGGAATATAAGTGTAAAAATTAACAATAATGTTATAAATTTCATTCTACCTCCGAATAATTAAAGCCAAATCGTTTCCCAATCATTTTGGCCAAAGTATCAGGATCACTATAATATTTTTCAACAATTTCTTTAACAGATTTCTTTTTTTCTTCAGTTAATTCTTTGTTGTTTTTAGCAAACTCTTTTTCAAGTTTTTTTACTGCTTCATTGTATTGTTCTAGAATCTCATTTCTTTTTTTAATTTCTTCTTCATGGGTTTTATTAATAGCATCAATTTGATCTTTGTAACTTTGGTTTCGAGTTTCTAAAACTTTATAAGCAGCATCTTTTCTTCTGAAAAGAACCCACAATACTAATGTATAAACCAAAACCAAAGGAGCTTTCCAGTTGTGTTTTAACCAAGCCCATGTTTTATTTAATACTTTTTTAATCGCAAGCCATGTCAACATTGTTTTTCCCTTTTTCTTTTAATATATCGTTGTTTAATACTGATAATTCATATTGATTTGCGGCGCGGTGATAGGGCGCTTTTACACCCCAAACATATTCTGCTGCATGTTCTTGTAAAAGTAATTCAAGTTCTTCTTGAATTATTTGTTTAAGTTTATTTTTTGATAGTTT
>Ga0315336_1003581_pt1 | contig 20313 bp, 28 predicted proteins | sample ASW5metaG_FD_204512 | JGI IMG/M metagenome (GOLD analysis project Ga0315336, IMG submission 204512) | Ammonia-oxidizing marine archaeal communities from Monterey Bay, California, United States - ASW #5 | ecosystem: Environmental > Aquatic > Marine > Intertidal zone | place: USA: California... | reverse complement strand
CAAAATGGCTTGATTATTTTAAAATGTGATAATTCTGCAGGTTTAAAAAAAGCTATTGCATCTGTCAAAATGATTGGTATGATACAATATGAAGTTAATATTGAGGATAAAATTCAAAATATTTTAGATGAAAACAATTGAAAAGATTCGAATCTAAAAAGCGACATGTTCTCCCAGGTGATTTTATTACCACTGCACCTCTTAGGTTACAGGATAACGTTGTATTAGAGGGAAAACGAGTTATTTCAACTACTATAGGATTATCTGATGTTTCTGATGACAGTGTTAGAGTAATCTCATTAAGTGGAATTTACATTCCAAAAGCGGACGACTTGGTAATAGGTACAATTCAATCTATTTTTGGCAATTCTTGGTTTGCCGATATCAATTCATGCTATCAAGGAATGCTTTTGGGTCAAGACGTGTTTGGAAGAGGTTCATATCCTACCACAAGTGAAATGAAAGAAAGGCTTGATAAGGGTGATATCATCTATGCAAGAATTGCTAATTCTGACAGACAGCGTGAACCTTTGATTTCAATTGCAGATAAAAATCTGGGAAAAATCGATTCTGGAGAATTAACCAAAATCTCGCCTACTAAAATACCACGCCTTATTGGAAAACGTGGATCTATGATACAAACAATCGAAGAGTCTACTAATGCAACTATTACTGTAGGCCAAAATGGTCTGATTGTTGTGTCCTGCGATGAAACAAATGGATTATTAAAGGCACTTGCAGCAATTCGGATGGTTGATGAACAAGCACATATTGTTGATTTAACTGATAAAGTGAAAAAAATGTTGAAATCTGATGGTGTATAATTAATGGGAGGACGAGCAACTGATATAGTATTACTTGATGAAAATGGAATTCGTTCTGATGGACGTAAAGTAAATGAAACAAGAAAGGTTACCATAAAAGCTGGAGTATTAAAAAATGCTAGTGGTTCTGCGTATATTGAATTTGGTGGAAATAAAATTTTAGCTGGCGTTTTTGGCCCAAGAGATGTTCATCCAAAACATATGTCAAATCCGGATACTGGAATTTTACGAGTCAGATACCATATGGAACCTTTTTCTGTAGGCGAAAGAAAAAACCCTGCACCATCACGACGAGAGATAGAGATTAGCAAAGTCATCACAGAAGCATTAAAACCAGCTGTAATGCTTGAAAAGTTCCCTAGGACTGCACTAGATGTGTATCTTGAAATATTGCAGGCGGATGGTGGAACTAGATGCGCAGCGTTAGATGCAGCATCAGTCGCAATAGCAGATGCTGGAATTCCAATGAGAGATTTGGTGTGTGCGTGTGCTGCTGGAAAAGCTGGCGATGCTTTAATTCTTGATGTTAATAATGAAGAAGATCAAGCTGGTCAAGCCGATATGCCAATAGGTTACATGCCAAACTTGGGGAAAATCACACTTTTGCAATTAGATGGCGTTCTAACCGCCGACGAATACAAAAAATGTATTGAATTAGGTTTAGAAGGCTGCAAACAGGTTTACGAAATACAGAAAAACGCATTGCGTGAGAAATATTTTCCGAGTAGTGATAACAACTAATGACTAACCTTTCAATCATAGACAAACTCAAAAGATCTAAAATTCTAGATTTACTAAAAGAAGGAAAAAGGATCGATGGTCGTGCACTAGACGAACCTAGACCTTTAGTTATTGATACAAATGTAATACCTCATGCTAATGGCTCTGCACGAGCTAGATTAGGTGATACTGAAATTGTATCAGGGATAAAGGTTCAACCTGACAGACCTTTTCCTGATATGGGTGATAAGGGAATCTTTATCTGCACAGCAGAAATTCTTCCGTTGGCTCATCCAAGTGCAGAAACTGGTCCTCCTCAACCAGATGTGATAGAACTAGCGAGAGTTGTTGATAGAGGAATACGTGAAAGTGGTATGATTGATTTATCACAGATGGTTTTAGAGAAAGATAAATCTGTTATCGGCTTGTTTGCTGATAATGTAGTAACTGATCATGATGGTAATTTGTTTGATACATGTTCATATGCTGCTGTTGCTGCTATTCTTACGTCAAAGATTCCAAAATGGGAAATGAAAGATGATAAGCCTGTTTTAGTAGAAGGTCAAGAGTCAGACACGCCAATTACCACTATTCCAATATCAGTTACGATGGGGCGAATAGGTGAATTCATAATTGTAGACCCAAATCTAGATGAGTGGGAATGTCTTGATGCTAGAATAACAATTGCTACAAACTCTGATGGAAATATTGTAGCACTTCAAAAGGGTGGTAATGATGGATTTTCTTTGGAAGAACTTGTTACATGTTCCGAACTAGCCATTTCACTTGGTAAAAAAATTAGAGAGATTATAAAACAAGCAACAGCAGGAGGTCAATAAATTGGCAAAAAAGAGAGGGTCGTTAAAAGGTCTTGGCGCTAGGTATGGGATAAAACCTAGGAAACAATTCAGTAGGGTTCACCAAATTCTAAAATCTAAAAGAAAATGCCCTGAATGTGGCTCCTTACAATTTGGCAGACAGGCTGTAGGTATATGGAGTTGTAAAAAATGTGGATTAAAGATAGCAGGCGCTGCCTATGATATCAAGCTTTAATACCAAAATTGAAATAGACGCGGAAGAAAAAACAGATGCAGTTTTTAATTCAGTTAATATTGATAACAAATTCTATCCCGAAAATCCAACTAAAACAGAGATGTATTGCGGGGACAAAATTACAATACTAATTGAATCTAATCAATTGGCACAAATGCGTGCAAACATAAATTCCTGCATTCGTCTTATTCAGACAAGCTACGATTCGATTAAATCAGTAGATATATAATTAAAAAAAGTGTATGATCTCGTATGTCATCTAATCCACAAATCCCTCCTATGGTGCAAGAACAGTTAGCACAATTCCAACAAACGCAGCAGAACTTTCAATCAATCCTAATGCAAAAGCAACAGTTAGAATCACAAAAACTCGAGACAGAAAAAGCATTAGAAGAACTAAAAAAGGCGGGTGATGACGAAGCAGTTTTCAAACATGCTGGAACTATCATGATAAAATCAAACAAAAAGGATCTTCTTGAAGAGCTTGAAGAGCAGATGGAATTAGCAAAAACAAAAGCTTCTCTTTTAGCGAAACAAGAAGAGAGATTGAAAATTACCCTAAAAGAACAGGAAACTAAAATTCAGGAAATGATGAAAAATCCCTCCACAAACACCAAACCATCAAAATAACAACTTTCCAAGAAAATATTAATCAAAAAGATAAGCATTCTTTGTGAGTCTAAAGAAACTGCGTATAGTAGTAGATGCGAGGGAAACAAAAAGTGGTATACCAGACCTTTTAAAGGGAATCGGCATTAATTTGGAAATTAAAACTCTACCAGTGGGTGATTATATTGTTGCACCTGAAACTGTAGTTGAGAGAAAAACAATTTCTGATTTAGTTTCATCAATCTTTGACGGTCGTTTATTTGATCAATGTAATAGATTAAAAGAACATTATCAATTTCCAATTTTACTAATAGAGGGAAATATAGACGAAATAGAAGAATTGACAGAAAATCCGCTTATATTTTATGGCGCAATTTCATCTATTGCAATTGATTTCAAAATTCCAGTAATCCCTACACCTAATGCTGCTCACACATCCAAATTGCTAGTATCGATGTGTTCAAGAAAGGATGCAAGTAAAGGTCCATTTATAAAAAAAATTAGAAAATCGAATGATGTACAAAAACAACAACTTTCAATACTGTGCAGTTTGCCTGGAGTAGGAGAAAAAACTGCTATACGTATGCTAGAGAAATTTGGGACGCCTTTGAGAGTATTAAGTTCATCAACTACAGAACTTTCCAAAGTTAGTGGTCTTGGTGGGGCTCGTGCTAAAAATATAAAAAAAATATTACAAGCAGAAAGTAAGCATTTGAGAAAAATCAGCCAGAAAACACTTCACGACACATGAATTAATTTTTCATAGGTTTTCTTTTTAATCTATTTCCACATATAGGGCATTCTGTAACTTTAGAAAAATCTGTTTTACATCCTGGACAATAATACTTCCAAGTCACGATATTTTTTATACCACTAGTCATTACAGGAATAACTTTTATGCCAAGATTTTTTGCCACATTAGAAATAGCAAAATCATCAGTTACAAGTTCAGCCTTAAGTTGAAGACTTAAAGCAATAGTGGATATATCTTCATCTGAAAGGTTGGGAAAATCACCTGATTTTTTTGCAGCATCATTAGCAGTAATAATAAATCGATATTCAGGATCACAGATCATTAATCTTTTCGTTTCAATTAAAATCTGAATTGCATCATGATCCTTTTTGATATGTTCGATTTCATTATGGATGAGTGATGTGATGTAGCTTGGTTCATTTGAACTAAATGGAATTCCCGCATAAAATGCACTAGAATCTAAAACTCTAAAAGCCAAGTTTAGTCATTTGCCTTAGACCCTTCTTTTTAAGCCTAACAAAAACTGCCTGTTTTTTGTATTTTTTTATAGTAATTGGATCTCCAAAACTAGCCGATTTGATGACTTGGGCATCCATTACTATATTACAATCCTGTGAACATGTCATCTCCACCTTTTCGTCGGGAACAACTATGGATGGAAGTCTGTGCACTGGAGCAACCGGTGTTATAATTAATACGTCCAAACTTTCATGCAGTACAGGTCCACCAATTGATAAAGAATGGCCAGTTGAACCGCTTGGTGTTGAAATGATAACCCCATCCATCTTTTGTTTTATTGTATCATTTTGAAATTTTATTTCAAATTCAGCGGTTTTAGTTAAATTTTTTCTATTAACATATATCTCGTTTAATGCAGGCTGGTACTCTTCACCATTGCAAGACGCAACAACCCTTGTTCGTTTGTCAAGCCAAATATCATTCTTCTTTATGTGTTGTATAGCATTGTCAATTTCACCCAAATTTATTTCTGATAAAATTCCCCTATTTCCACCAACATTTATTGTTAGAAGCGCTGTTTCATTTTCAAGATTTCTAAACGTTCTAAGAGTAGTACCGTCTCCACCTAATGTGATAACAAGATCAAGTTTTACTTTCCTTAAATTTTCTATAGAGTTTACTTTATCTGCCCCTTTAACTAGTACTGGTGAAATAGTGTAAACTTTGAATTTTTGTTTTAGTAACTTTGTTGCTATTATTTTTGCCGCCTTTTCAGATTTTTTAGAGCCAAATTTACTAACAATGGCAACTTTGCTAATTTTCAAGCTAATTCCATTTACAAACGCTTCTTAAAAATTTAATTTTTATTAATAACTCATTAATTCTAGGAACAAAGATTTTTAACTATTTTCTACATACGTAAAGCATGTCATTGCTACTTAAGGATAGAGTGTACACAATGCAGACTCCTACTGCTAAACGGGGAGTTTATCCAATGCATGGCTACAAACTTGGTCTATATAGACTCCCAATCAAGCTCGATGATCCATCTGAGATAAGATCTATTCTTGAAGGAATGAAAAAGACGTTTGACATGGATCAATATGCCGACAGGATATATGCAACATACAATTGGATTGAAGAAAACATGCCGGATCCAGACGCTGATGGATACGAATACGTAGATCTTAGCGTTACTGTTGAAATTGTAACTGGTGAAGTAATTGATGCTATTTATCAGATTTATCCAGTTGAAAAATTTGCTGCACCTCAATGGGTAAAAGACTATAGAAGAAAGGCTGACCATTTTGCAAAAATGATTATTGATACACTTCTTAGAAATACCATACTTTCTGATAAGATGGTTGAACATTTTATGAAAACAGAAAAAATATTGGAAGCGCAGGCAGTGGCAAAATTGAACGAATTAACTCCTCTGGCACAGATTGTACTAGATGCTAAACCAATAGCAAAAATAGAACCACCTAAACCCATGATTGAAGGTAAAAAACAAGTAGTTACGAGAGACGGAGAGGAGGTAGTTCCGGGACCAATAGATATTGAATATAAAGATAAGATGGATGTATCTGCACCATTCAAAACCAAAACAGGTAATGTGGTTCAAACTTGGGGAAGAGTTGGAACAGATAACAAAGTTATGGGTGTTTGGGGAGAATTTGTTTCTGTTGACTTTGATATTTGTATTGGAGATGGGGCATGTATTGATGCATGTCCTGTGGCTGTTTACGAATTCTTCGACTTTCCAGGAAATGTTGGATCTACAAAAAAACCGCTACAAATCAACGAGCCCGACTGCATATTCTGTCTTGCTTGTGAGGGAGTTTGCCCACCACAGGCAATCAAGATTTATCCCCAATAATACCTGCAATTAATGATAAATTTCGTAACTGTTAATATCACATAATTTTTGATATTATTGTAAGATGGAGTTTATATCACCAAACCCGTTCACTAGTTTTGTATTTTATATTTTCATAGCTTCCGCAGTTATCGTAATTGCTTACACATGTAATTTCTACTATTTGGCATTTCTTTCAGGACGAAGAAAGGAAAATCTAGACACTATACTCATAGGTGAACCAACTGTTACTGTTCATCTTCCAATATATAACGAAAAATATGTTGCAAAACGTCTGATAAATTCTGTTTGTGATCTTGACTATCCAAAGGAAAAGATGCGTATCATGATTCTGGATGATTCTGATGACAGCACTACGGAGCAAGTAGCGGAACTTGTGCAAGATTATAAGGGCAAGGGGTTTGATATATCCCACGTTAGACGGGGAACTAGACAAGGTTACAAAGCTGGCGCGCTAAAGCATGCGATGAAATATACTAAAAGTGAGTTTGTTGCAATTTTTGATGCAGACTTTATTCCACCAAAATGGTATCTGAAGAGAGCAATGCCTTATTTTGCAAAACCAAACATTGGACTTGTGCAGTGCAGGTGGGGGCACGTTAATGAAAATTATTCTGCTCTAACACAAGCACAGGCACTTAGCCTAGACTTCCATTTCTTAGTTGAACAAAGAGCAAAAAGCAATTCACGTCTATTCATGAATTTTAATGGCACTGCTGGGATTTGGCGAAAGGAATGCATCGAAGATTCTGGAGGTTGGCACACTGCAACTTTAGTTGAAGACTTGGATTTGAGTTATAGAGCGCAGATGAAGGGTTGGAAATGTCTTTTCATACCGGACATAGTTGTAAACGCAGAACTTCCCGTACAGATGAATGGTGCCAAGAGACAGCAATTCAGATGGGCAAAAGGCTCAATTCAATGTGCAATTAAACTTCTTGGTGGTATTTTAGTAAAACGAAAAATAGCAATTGATGCAAAACTTCAGGCTTTTGTACAACTCACTCGTCACATTGTTTTTCCGTTAATGTTGATTCAATTTCTTGCACTTCCAATTCTTTTAGCATCTAACGTGAATCTCTACATCATTAGTTTTCTTCCTGCGGTAACGCTCGCAACATATCTTGCTATGGGGCCGGGAGCTTATGTGTTCATAATTCATAGCATGTATGATAAAAATTGGAAGGAAAAGGCAATGGCTATGCCATATCTGATAATTTATTCCATAGGAATGTCTGTAACCAATACTGTGGCTGTAATAGATGCCATGATAGGAAAGAAGAACGAATTTCTACGGACTCCAAAATATGGTATTGTTAAAGATACGGATGATTGGAGGACAAAGGCATACAATCTGCCATTTTCCAAGACTACATTGTTAGAGCTCTTCTTTGGGATTTATGGAATTATGGCAATTTTTATTGCAATTTACTCTAGAAACCCTATATGGATTCCCATCATTGCTTTACAGACAATGGGATTTTTGTATATAGCTTGTTTGAGTTTCTCGCATACAAGATTTAAAAGAGGTAATTCAAAAATTCACTATACAAAAACAAAAGAGGAAAAGATGGCTGATATTACACACAAACTTGCAATTGCTGGAATAATTACAATAATCTGTTTTGGCGTATACATGGCATTTTCTGGATATCAAAATGATGTTTATCCTATGGATCTTTCCATAGGTTCGTTTGATAGAATTATGGCATCTTCTGAACCAAAAACCATAATTGCAGATATTAATGCAATCAAAGGACATCTTCCTGCTGAGGGAAACCCAGTTTGGATATTTCCAACTGATACAAGCAATTTCACAAGAATACAAGCAGACTTGGATGTAATGCTTGCTAGCGCAGAAAAAATCTCTGCTGTTCCTAGAGACAGCTCTGCATTTCATACGGGAATGATGGACATTAGTGATAGATCACTAATAATGCAGAAACAGATTATGGATATGGTTCCATACATGTATGCAAGCGTCTCAAACATTCTTTTTGCATCTATATGGATAGCGGTAATTATTGGAATATTTACTATCCTTAAAAGGAAAAAGCAGAGTTTAGAGGCTTTTGATAAATCAGAAGGAGTCTAGGATATTTTTAATTCATTTTTAATTTTATCAATCGCTTTAATACCAAAGATATCTCTAACTTGTTGAATCCTTATTGATTCTTTCAGCAAATTTTGCCCAAGAGAACCTAATAGTGTCTTGAACAAATCATCAAATCTAATCTCCCACTTGTCGGCACAATCAAAAATGGTGCCAATGGCCCATTGCCTAACTTCATGAGGTAGAGGAATTCTCTTTTCTGAGTCGATCGAGAGTCTATCAAAAAGATTAACAATTTCTGCTGTTTGTCCTGCCATTTTTTCAATGTCATCCAATGTACCATATTTTGATTCAGCTAGCATGCGTATGTTAGATTGGTATTTCGACAGTTTCAACAAACCAATAACTTCGTTTGATGTAGTGATCGCTTCTTTGTTAGTCGAATTTCTAATTTTTTGTAATTCTTGTATTATTGAATCGGCCTTCTTATGAAATTCAGCAGATGATGCTTCTGTTCTATTTATCATCTCTGAAATTCCTGAAATTTTTTCTAACAATGCGTCCTCATTATTACCGACGTATTCTCTAAGAGTCATAAATTCCGATTTTATGTTTTCGAGGTTTTTTATTATTGATGAATAATTTGAAGAATCATCATCATTTGCATTAGTATTTGTTTTATTTGACACTACATCTATTCATTTTTTCAGATTGTTAAAAAGATCACTGAAATAAAATAAAAGGATTGGACTTTACTGATTGACAATTTTTGGTTCGTGTAACATTTCGTGAAATGTTTTTTCAGCCAAGCCGTTCATGCTTTCCATGAAATTTTTTGTACAGTAGTCACATCGCATAAATTACGGTATGGTACCGTACTATTAATAACAGCGGTAATTTTACAATTACCAATCTGGTTTAGCCGAGACCGCAAATACTGATTTTTTTTAGCGATCACTTTTAACACGCGGATGTGTATTTAATAGGTGAAAGATTTTTTTTTACAAATACAATCACAGGATAGTGTTCAATCTTCCCTGAGCGAAAATATTTCTTCATTTGTTGAAAGGGTTAATCCTTTACAGCTACCTCACGAAACTTTTGTAACTGATCTTGCAATTATTATGATTCTAGCAGCGATAGTAACACTTGCATTTTTTAAAATTAGACAACCATTGATTATAGGATATCTTTTTGCTGGAATGTTGATAGGCCCACTTTCCCCATTATGGTCATCTATTCTACCTGGAAATGGTGGTTCGGGTGCAGCTGCGGGAATTGGTATTTTGTCTGATATATCTGCGCTGAACCTTTTTGCTGACATAGGTATTATCCTATTGCTTTTTGTTATAGGCATTGAATTTCCGTTTGCAAAAATTCGTTCGATTGGAAAGGTAGCGATGGGAGCTGGTACACTGGGTCTATTTCTTACATTAGGTGTAGTTTTTCTGGCAGCATCTGCTTTAGGCCTAAACTTTATGGATTCATTGTTTATCGCAGCGGCATTATCAATTAGCAGTACAGCTGTAATTGTTAAAATTCTACAGGATAGTGGAAAGATAAAAAAAGAGTCCTCAATACTTGTTTTAGGAATTTTAATTGTTGAAGACGTTATTGCTGTTATTCTAATTGCATCTCTTGAATCAATTGCTTTGGCAGGTACTGTTTCCATCGAAAGTGTAGTTTTAGTTGCGGTAGTAGCAGCTGGACTTATTGTTGGAACATTTACTATTGGAAGACGAGTTATTCCTCCTTTAATTGATAAGGTCGCAAGCGCACAAAATAGAGAGATTTTATTGCTTAGTGTTCTTGGTGTTTGCTTTGGATATGCACTTTTAGCAAACGTGGTAGGACTTTCTGTAGCCATAGGTGCATTTTTGGCAGGTGTTTTAGTGGCAGAATCCAAGTCTTCTGAAGTTTCAAAAATTCTGTCTAGCCCTATAAAAGACATGTTTGTTGCTATTTTCTTTGTATCTGTTGGCGCACTGATGGATATAACACAATTAGAAAGTTACATTTTCATCGCAATTGCATTAATCGCAGTTACTACCGCGATGAAATTTGGTGGAAATCTTCTTGGAAATACGGCATTTAGGTTGGAAAAAAACAAGTCATTACGTTCAGCCTTTGCATTATCTGCACCACGAGGTGAATTTTCAATTATTATAGTAAAAGTGGGAGTGGATATGGGCGTAGTCAGCGCATTTCTTTTCCCGTTAATTGGATTGATAACAATAATTACTGCATTCATGTCACCATTCCTTATTCGTCTGGGCGACAAAATAATTCCAAAACTTTCTAAATCTTAGAAAAATGACCAACGAAGAAATGGAAAAACTACTCGAGCGTGTATACAAGGATATTGATATTTTTGATTTTAATGGGAAAAATGTACCTAGAATCATGTTAACTGACAGAAAATTTGATGATATGATGTCAAAAATTCAAGGCAAACCTGTTTCTGTTAATACTAATCTTAACATATTGCAGGATGGATTAGGGCATGTTTTTGTTGAAATTATGCTAGATTTTTCCTATGGAGAAATACATGAAGAATTCCTAATTTATGCAAACGAGTCACTTGAATTTTTTGAATCATTAGCAAGCACAACCATGTTTGCTTTATCTCCACCGGATTATTCTGAAGTTAATCAAGACAAAATTTTCATGGTTCAGCTACCAAAGCCAGAGAAGGCTATAGAAGCCATAGATATAATAAAAAATGGATTGAGTGAAAAACCTAGTTTGGAGAAAGAATAATGCAGTCGCCGGGATTTGAACCCGGGTCACTAACTTGGCAAGCTAGAATAATAACCAAACTATACTACGACTGCTTGATCGATAATTTTGTACAAGTCTATTAAAGCATAATGATTTTTCATATTCTTTTTAACTATAATCAATCTAACCAAATCATGGATGAAAAAATCCGAAAAATTTTGGAAGACAAGATACATGAATCTACAGATAAAAGAAATGAGATTACCTTACTTGTTAAATCATTGGGCCATGCAGAAAATCCAAATATCTTTGGGCAGGGGATAATAATTGGAAGACTATACAACTCATTTTACTATCAATCTAGAAGAATTTTAAAAAGAAGCCCAACGGAACAAGAATTTTCAGAATTCATGCAATTACTAAAGGAATATGAAAATGAATTATTAGAAATTTCTTTTTCTTAATTTAGCGGAACAACTTGAATTGTTGGTGTTCCAGGTAGTTTTACACATGCTCCCTTTAGAGCCTTTTTAGCTGCTTCCAAATGTTCCTTTTTTACTTGCAGTTCCATTATACACTGTCCCCTCTTCACACGTGCTGCTAGACTCACCGCCTTTCCAAAAGCCCTTCTCATGCCCTCTTGCAATCGATCTGCACCAGCAGCAGCAATCATCTTGTTTTCCCGAAGCAAGACATGAGGATATATTCGAAGTTTTGAAAAATAGCCACTTTCTCCAGTCGTTTTTTCGAGGGTTTTATTCGCTGCAAGCCTTGTAGACTCGATAGCCATATGTGTTATCTGTACTCTTTCGTTGATCAAAAGTTGTACGCTATAATCATAGTTTTGCAATCTATCTGCACTACCACTTTGAAATTTGGTGATTTTGATTTGTGGTTTACCTTTTATGTACTTCTTTCTAGTGTATGGCTGTCCATTGCCTTTTCTGTAGCATTGACCGTGCATGATTTACAGATGTTTTCCAGCCCATATTTTAACGGTTATACTTAAGACCTTATATGGAAAGTAATAACAAATTTTTCATGTCTACTGAAGCAGTGCCAGAAATACAGGGAGTTTTGATAAAAAACAGGTCCATAATCTTAGAACCTAATAGACAACAAGAACTTGAACAGAAAGGTTATGGAGAAATGGAGAAAGACAAATTATTCCTAAAATCATTTGAATCTCTTTATCTTTTATACACTGATAGACTAGCTCTTTTTAAGGGAAAAAAGAACGTAGGCTTTGATTCATTTTTGCAAATTTGCAAAAAACAAGATGAAGACATTCTAACAAAATTTCTAGTTTATCGCGATTTGAGAAATAGAGGATATACTGTTAAAGATGGTTTTGGTTTTGGTTCAGACTTTAGAGTTTATGGTAAAGGAGATTTTGGAGTAAAGGGAGCCAAATTTTTGGTATTTGGTCTCAATGAGGGCAAGCAGGAAAAGATGGGAAAACTACAGAAAAAAGTTGAAGAAATAACCAAGATGGGCAAAGAACCAATCATTGCAGTAATACAACGACAAGGCGAAATAATTTATTATAAAATTTCAAGAATGAATTTTCACCAAAACGTTTCAAAAATGGATATGAAAGACTTTGAATTCTAACCTACTATGTATACACTGCCCATTCTGTTGTATATTTTAAAAGATTTTTTCTCTCGGCGTATACTAGATCATATATTTCAACATAATTTGTCTTATTAGTCCATAGGTTTTCAAAATTCTTTATCTTAGTATCTACACGCGCTTTGTCATCCCATGATGTGAAGACATCAACTGACTCAAAATTGCGATTTTCTGCATCAAAAGTAACATTTGATGTGCCTGAAAAAGCGACAACGTCATCATTTGTATCCCTAAATATTCCCATACGTTCCTCAAAAACCCCATCGACATGTTCTGAGTTTGGAATAGCAACTTTCACTTCTAGTTTAAAATTTTCTATTATCTTTTTTAGCTGCCTAATTTTGCTATTTTGAATTAGATCACCAATCTTCTTATCTAGATAAATTCTGCCGTTTAATCTATTAGTATTATGTTGATCAAAGAGTTTTATCATGGCATTCAAGTCAGAAGTACTAAACCTATGTCCTGAAACCAGTCTAATTTTGGCGTGATGATGTTGTATATCTTCCAAACCAAAAGTCAATGTACTCAAACTTTTTACTGAGATGAATTCTATTGTTCTGTCATATTGAATACTATTAGTTAAACAAGGAATGAAAAATTCTGTTACAACGTCATCTTTATCAGATCTGTATTCCTGTTTTAAGGATAAATCACGTAAAGCCAATAAAATAAAAACAAATATGAATTATTTAAGGAAACCAATTGAAATGAAATATGCTCCCGTCGGGATTTGAACCCGAGATCACTGCCTTGAGAGGGCAGTATGCTTGGCCGGACTACACCACAGGAGCTTGTAAAAACGAGAATTAATTACAATTTAAAGCAATTGTTGCAGTTTCGTATATCACAAAAAAACCACCCGCATTTACATTAATAGTAAAAAATTATCATTTTGAAACTTTATACAAAATCTAATCTCATGATTTTTGTTTGGAGGCTAAAAACATACTACAAAAACTTTCAATTGAAAATTGTCCTGTTGGCATGGGTGGTTGTAAGAGCCAAGGACATGGCTATGATTGCTGTGAATATGATATAACAATATTTGATGGAGATAAGCAAAAAGAATCTTTTCTTGAATATGACGGAAAGTTTTATCACGTTTATCATGGAACATTACAAGAAACCTCGCCCGATATTTTATTGCAGTATTATGGCATGACTATTTTACTTGACGAAGAATGGCAATTGCGTATGTTATTATCAAAAATTAAAGAAAAAAAAGAGCAGATTTTTAATGCCTACATTAAAAATTGCTTGATAGAAGCGGGAATATGTATAACGAAAACAAAAAATGGATTGAACACTGATCCATATTCTTCTTCATGGCTAAAATGTGCGGCTTATTTTCTAGCTGATGCTGTATCCGTGTTAAATTTTCAACGTCCAAGTCCTGTGCATATGCTAAAAATGTTACGTGAGTTAGATAAAAATAAAATCAACGAGTTAATCTCAGTAATAACTGAATCAATTGGAATAGAGAGATCTACGCCCTCTCTCCTTTCAAGGATGTTAAAGTCAACTATAGGATTTTCAGATTTGGTAGAGGACAATTCCCACTCGAAGATAATTTCCCAGAAATATCACTATATGATTGATAATTCATTATTTTCTGACTGTTATTTTTATTTGGGATACATTAACAGAAATAATTTCAAAAAAATTCAAGATCTTCATAGGAAGCCAGAACTAATACATATGCTGAAAATTGGGTTTGATCTGGAAAGTGATACTACTAAGATTGAGTCAGTAGCTAACAAATTACACCAGGCCATAAATCATCTCCTTTCTTTACAGCATGAATGATTTTTGGTATAACTCTCAAAATTAATAGAAAACTTGTATAACGCTGTGATTTTTTTGATAAAGTTTTAAAACCATGTATATGATCAACCTTTCATGACAGATCAAGCATGTGGCTGTGAAGCTGACACTGGAGATTCAACTTACCAATGTGACTGTGAAATGCAAGGTCATTGTATTTGTAGTCATGATTGTACTTGTGGATGTAGTGTCTGTAAAGAACAAGTAGCAGGACTGAAATAAACTTCAGTTTTTTCCATTTTTATTATACATCAAGTTTCTTATTGAGAATTATTCATCATCATCGTCTTCATATCCCCATGATTTGACTAGTTCTTTTTGAAATGTGTCAGCCTGTTTTTCGTTTAACCCATCTCCACAGTTTTTATGCGTTGGAACAACAATCATTCCGTCAAGTTTGAATTCAACTTCGTAGAAGTGTATTTTTGGGCACTCACACATATCTAATGAATTGAACACTGTCCTCTATATTTGCTTATTTGAAACATTTAACTAACTTTGATCAGTATTAACATTGTTTGCGTAATCAAATTTTTGTAATTTTATTTTCAATGGTTCTTATTGCCGGTAGTGTTACTCCAGCAGCATTTGCGGATCATATCCAAGCTGGGTCTGGCATTGGTGCGGGTCTTGGTGGTGTTAATAACAATGGATCTTGGTATCCTGGCGAAAATCTCAAGGTGGGTGATTACTTCAAGTACAAAGTTTGTCATGCAGAATACAAGGACTGTACAGAGTTTTGGTTTTCAATGTGGGTAGAGAAGGAAGTACTTGGCGGTCCTGAAGATAAACTTCGTTTTCAAATTCTAGTTGAAGACGGAAATAAGATTCTAAAAGGACAAATGGATGTAGGTAAACTAGCTCCTGAGCCAATGGGCGGTACTGTTGATGATCATATTACGAAGTATACATCGGTATACAAAAATTCCATAACATGGCTTTCTTCCTTTGCAACTGCACCAACTGATCAGCCTGGTAAAGGACCAAAGGCGTTCATGAAACCATCATGGGGTAAGATTGCAAACATAGGGGGTGAACAAGTATCGCCTATAGGAATGGAAACCACAACCGTTCCAGCAGGTGAATATGATACAATTCTTGTTGGTTGGAAGAGTGGTGGTGTAACAAGTCACATTTCCGTCGTCGATGAACTTCCTTTCCCAGTAAAGGCTAGCACATGGGTTCAGGTAACTGAAGGGTCACCTCCACAGGAGTACAGATTTGCATTATATGAATACAAAGAAAATGTTTCATCAAATCCGTTTGCTGGCATTACAGATACTGAATTAGCAAAGAAAGGATCTAATTGTACTACTAATTATGAAATGGTAAAAATTTATGAAAACACAAACACAAACTCAATGGTTGTTAACATACTATATGGTCCAGAAAAGCCTAGAATCGGATGTGAAATAGAATGGGTTTTAGAATTTAAGAAAACATTCTCAACTGACTTGTTTGAAAATCAAGTGCATTATGATGTTTTACAAGTAGATGATAACACGGCAGTGATAGCTTCTGCCGCTAACGATGAAGGACATGATAAGTTATTTTCGACATCAGGAAAAGTGCATATGTATTGGACTGCACAAGGAGAACCTGGACTACAAAAATTTGCTGTAATGGTTTATGGTACAGGTCCGCTATACAGTGTGCCTGATCCTACCAAACTCGGATACATACTTTTTGATATTGAGCTTCAGGGTGAGGGATCTACATCTGTCCAAGCAGATACTTCTATCCCTGACTGGATTAAGAACAACGCTGGATGGTGGGCAAGTGGGTTGATTGATGATTCTTCTTTTGTTTCTGGTATACAGTGGCTGATTTCAACTGGAATTGTTAGTGTTCCTCCAACTGAACAAGGTACAGGTACAGATGCAAGTGTCATACCTGACTGGATTAAGAACAACGCTGGATGGTGGGCAACTGGTCAGATTCCTGACTCTGCATTTATTTCAGGATTGCAATGGCTAATTTCAAATGGTGTCATGACAATCTCATAACATAATTGTTAAAATTTAGCTAAAATCCTCTGAATGTTGAAAAATTGACTGGTCTATTCTCTAAACCAAAAAGAAACCTTCGAAAGCTAATCAAGCAAGGTGAATTTGAAGAAGCTATAGCATTGGGAAATAGTATGGAAGAGAAGTACCAGTATGATCCTGATTTTATTTTTATTATGGCAAGCATATTCTACATTTTACAGGATCCAAAAAAAACCCTGCAATATATTGACCGTGTTTTAGAAATCAATGAGTATGATACAGATGCACTTGGTCTCAAACTGCGTGTACACCAACATTTTAAAGAAAATGCCAAAGTAATAGAATGCTGTAAAAAAATTCTAGAGGTTAATTCTGATTCTTATGAAGTTAGGGATATTCTGAATAAATTGGAAGGACAATAATTACGTACTTTCTTCTTTCTGCTTAACCCTGAATTTCTCGTATTTCGTTTCTCCTTTATGGTCTACATCTTTCACTAAATACACATTTTCTAAAAGCCAATCACAAAATTCTGTCACCTTATCTGTAAATTCATACCATACGTGTAAAGAATGTGGCAAAATGTCAATCCTCTCTTCTTTTCTACCGGCCTCATTCGCTGGACCAAGAAATACCTTTACGCCTTCTTTGCCTTCATACATGTAAGCATCTTCTGTCTCCACACCTCCAAAAATCTCTCTTGCTTTTTCTTTGATTATATCACGCTTAATGGGAAAATTTGTTCTTTCCATATCCACAATGAAACTTAGGTCCTGTTTTCCATACATGTCAAAATTTTCTATTTTTCCTTTGTGCGGGAAATTTACCAGTAATTCAATATTATATTTTTTCCCGGTTTCTTTTCCAATATCTCCTATCTTTTTGTATGCAATTGCAGGCTGTTTTTTTAATAAAACCATAATTTGTGGTAAATTTGATTTTAGTTCCTTTTGCAGATCTTTTGTGATTGTAGTAAAGAGCATGAAAAACTAAGAAATTTTTCCGAATATATTAATTGAGATTGGTTTTTTTAGTCATGATATTATTTGAAATTCATGGCAATGCCATCAGATGATAGTTTTGTACCTGATGATGAGAATCAAGAGCGTGCTCCCAATGTAGATAGTTATAGAATTACCTGTATTGATTTCATAAAGGATATTTCACATGACTATCTTGCTTGGGTCGATCGCTACAAGCTACCAGAGGAAGAGGACAAAAAACGGCGAGGCGGGATAGCATCTATCATTGAACGAACCAACGAGTGGATTGCTAAAGTTCCACAAACTTTCAAGGCTGTAGATGTGGTAATGAATGATGGAATACAAAAGATGGCAGAGGCTACAGCAGGAAAACCAATCCAGATTGGTGTTTTTGTAGATAAGAAATCAGGCTATACTCTGGCAAAACCTGGAATTATTGATGTAAATGTAAAGGCTGCAGGTAGAGAGAAGAATAAAACAAAGATTGGACTCCACACAAAGGATCAAAGATTTAGAATAGAATCAACTGGCAAAGCATTCTTTGACGAATCTAACATTCCGGAAGAGGAGTCTGATCTTCTGGACGTAAATCTGAAGCTAAATGCTACGGAATGTAAACAGCGTGATGTCATATCATTCACTGTTATCATTAGCGAAATGAAGGATGGAATGGAGATTGATAGGCGTGGAGTTAGTACCGTCGTTCACATTGTCTAGTTTAAGATTTAGATTTTGTCAAGCAGCTGTTTCTTTTTTGTCTGAAACTCCTTATTGCTAATAATACCAGCCTTTTTCAACTCGCCCAGTTTTTTGATCAATTCCACATTATCTTCAGAAGATCTAATCATGCGTTTTGCCTTGGTGATCTTTTTTGAAACTGTCTTTCTTGCTTCCGCCTTGACTTGTTTACTTAGTTTAAGACCTCTTATTTTTGCCATCTTGCCAATTTTTTGACCTTTCTCCTTTGCTTCACCTATTGAATCCAAAAGTTTGTCCACAAACTCGTCGTCATTTGGTTGGAAACGTCTTTGAAATTCCTTAATCACAAGAACAGGGTATGGTGTCCATTCTACAGCATCATAAAATTGCTTGATCTGATTATCTGGAAGTGATTTTAAATATTGAATAAGATGTTTCTCAGATTTATTGTCCACAGGTATATTTCACGTTCAAGTTATTAATAATGATCTAAAATTCATTCATGCCTTCTGCCATGCCATAAATCCACCTTCAAGATTCTTTACATTAAATCCAGCCTTGGCTAATTCATCAGCAGCAATGTTTGCACGGTATCCTGATGCACAGAACGTACAAATCTTTTTTTCTTTAAGATCATCAATTTTTCCCTGTTTGACGTTTCGTATTGCTAAACCTAACGGCATATGAGTTGAGCCATCAATCGTACCGTTTGCAAGTTCATCTTGTTCTCTTACGTCTATTACAACAAATTGGTCCAACGTCTGTTTTAGTTCAGATGCATTGATTGTTTCTACCATGAAGGCTATAGTTATACTTGATATATTAATTCATCATACTAGAAGTATGACAAGAGAAGCTATCCTTTACGAAAAAAGACCTGATGGTAAGGTTTTGTGTACAGCATGTGCTAGATATTGCGAAATGAAAAAAGGACAGATTGGTCTTTGCGGTATCAGGGGAAATGAAAATGGTAAGCTTGATCTTTATGTTTATGGAAAAGTTATCGCGGGTCACGTTGATCCAATAGAAAAGAAACCTGTTATTCACTATAATCCAGGAAGCAAGATTTTCTCAATCGCAACAACTGGATGTAATTGGCTTTGCAAGTATTGCCAGAATTCGGACATCAGCCAGAGGCGCAAAGTTGAGGGTGTTGACATGACACCGGAGCAGGTGGCGAACACCGCTGTTGAGCATGGGGCAGATGGAATCGCATACACCTATAACGAGCCTTCCATATTCATTGAATTTGCACGTGACTGCGGTGTGGCTGCAAGAAAGAAGGGTCTCTTCAATATTTTTGTCTCAAACGGATATGACACACCTGAATCAGTAAAGATGATGGATGAGTTCTTGGATTGTATCACTGTTGACTTTAAGGGAAGTGCAGAACCAGACTTTACCAGAAAGTTCATCGGAGTGCCGGATCCTCAGCCAATATTTGATACTATTCTAGAAATCAGAGACAAGACAAAGATTCACACAGAGATTACTGACCTGATAGTTCCTGAGGTGGGCGACAGTTTGGAACATGCAAGAAAGCTTGCAAAGTTTGTCTATGATGAGTTGGGTCCGGAAACTGTAATTCATTTTCTACGATTCCATCCTGATTACAATATGATGGAATATCCGGCTACACCGGTAAAGACTTTGGAAAAGCATTATGAAATTGCAAAAAGCGAGGGGCTCAAGTATGTATATCTTGGAAACGTTCCGGGACATCCATGGGAACATACCTACTGTGCAGGATGTAACGAAATTGTAGTGAAAAGATTTGGGTTTGACATACAAGAATGGCATCTTGATCATAACAACAAGTGCAAGTTCTGTGGAAATCAGATACCAATAACAGGTTCATTGGCCAAGGGCTACAAGCAGGAAAGATTTCAGTTTGTAGTTTAAACCGGTTTGATTATTGTACCAATTATTTCTAGATGTTTCTAGTGGTAATAATCTGGAAAAAACTAAAATATGGTGCTTCAAAAAAAAAAAATTGAATATGAAAAAATCAATATGTTTAGCATTTTCATTTTTCACAATTTTTTCACTTATAGCTGTAGCACCATCAGCATTTGCAGAACACGGAGAAGGTGGTATGTCTGCTACTGT
>Ga0315336_1003580_pt1 | contig 20315 bp, 15 predicted proteins | sample ASW5metaG_FD_204512 | JGI IMG/M metagenome (GOLD analysis project Ga0315336, IMG submission 204512) | Ammonia-oxidizing marine archaeal communities from Monterey Bay, California, United States - ASW #5 | ecosystem: Environmental > Aquatic > Marine > Intertidal zone | place: USA: California... | reverse complement strand
TCCCATACTCATGTCACGAGGTAACCCAGCTGGTAGGCATCGTGTGCGAGTGCTGATAAATTCCTCTCGGTCGTAAATATGTTCCTTAAGGTAGTCACGTTTCGCGGCGGCCCATGGTTGGTAGGGCAGTCGACCGTTCGGTGGGTCAACTAGCATCACCGTGTCTGGTGGGAGATCGCCTTGTAGATCTCCTTCCCCAAACTCAGGACTATCTCCACCTCCTAGCACTCCTCTTCCACTCGGACTGTCTCCGTTATGGATGCCGTACTTTTCCAGAATCAGCGCAGCGTACTCTAGGCGTTCTTCCTGGCTCCAACGCTCTGGTGGTGCGCTTCCCCAGTGGGGTACGTAGAGACCTTGGATGTTCGGTTGACCGTCCGACAAGAGTTCTGGACTCCAGGTCTCTTCTTCTGACGCTGGTGTTTGGCTAGCGTTCAGTATCTGCACTAGCAACGCGATTGTGACGACACTCGCGATAACAAACAGTGCACCGAAGAATCGATTACTCATCAGATTTCTCCTAATGTAGGGAATTATATACTTGGCTCCCATTACGCTCGTGAAGTGGCCTATCGTGTTGCAGTCGAGACTCCATAATGTTCTTGGCGAGTGATTTAATTATTCAGGCAATGCAAACACAAAGATCGTATTACTTCCCCTAGCCGTGGTCAGTTCAGGTGTGAGTTGTAGGAAAGCTGTCCCTTGGGTTACTCCTCCAGCTGTAATAGCTAAGTATTGGCGATTGTCTACACTGTAGGTCATTGGACGACCGGATACTGGTCCATTAAGGATAGTTTCCCACAGGATTGTTCCTTGGTCAGCACTGAATGCTCTGAACCTACGCACGACGTCACCGGAGAAAAGCAAATTTCCACCAGTAGTTAGAACCGACCCATAGATTGGTGCTCGTTGCTGATATTGCCACAACGTTTTTCCAGTTGATGCCGACACGGCTTCGATACGCCCCACGGGAGCCGTATCCGGATCCACACCAGGGATGTGACGAACCCTAAAACGAACGTCGTAGCCATCACTTGGTCCAGCCACTTCGACCGACATCGAGATATTCATACATGCATTGTTCATCGGTATGTACATTGCATCGGTGTTTGGACTATAGGCACCAGATGGTTGATTCTTACCGCCTAATATATGTGGACATGCGAAAGCAGCTGTTTCTACAGACTGTGGTGTCGTAGCTTCGTTAATAATCGGTCGACCGGTTTTCACATCGACTCCACTCATTATATTTTGGTAAACAGTTGGTCGTGCCCACAAGAAAGCTCCCGTTGTTGCGTCTAGTGTCCATACGACTCCGGTTTTTCCAGGCACGCCTGTGATGACTTTGCGAGTCTCACCTGACTGCAGGTCGGGGTTAATCCACGGTACGTCATTTGGACTTGGTGCAACCTGTGTCTGAACGATCATTCTTTCGAAGACGTGGTCGAGGTCCCAGTTGTCTCTTGGTAGATGCTGAAAGTACCATTTCATTTCACCTGTGTCTGGGTCGAGAGCGAGCGTAGAATTTGTGTACAGAAGGTCAGCTTTTCCCGAACCTCGAAGTTTTTCAGGCAATGGCGATGGTGGTCCGGTTCCCCAATAGATGAGGTCTAGCTCTGGATCGTAGCTTCCAACCATCCAGGCTGACGTATGACGCCTAGCTGACACTGGTAATCCACCCCAGGTATCGCCGCCTGGTTGGTCCGGCGTAGCCGCCGTGTTCACGCGCCAAATTTCCTTTCCATTACTGGCATCGTGAGCTGTAATAAAACAACCCCCTGGTCTCGGACTTTCCGGTTGACAACGCGAACCTGTAATAACCTTTCCCTTAACGATCACTGGCCCAGCCGTTTGAGCTACCCGTTCACGATAATCAGCTCGCTGGGTTTCCCACACCACAGTGCCAGTTTTTACGTCGAGAGCAACAAGAAAGGCGTCATTGGTGCCAAGGAAGATTTTGTCATCGTAGATTGATACGTTTCGGTATCTGTATCTTGTTCCCGTGATGTTTCCAATGTTAGCGGGCAGATCGCGTTGATATTCCCACAAGAGATCACCATTAGTTGCGTCAAGGGCTTGCACTGTATCTTTTGCATTGACGAGAAACATAACGCCGTTATAGACGATTGGTTCGACTTCTTGTGGGCCTTCTCGCATAGCCCGTGACCACGCGAGCTGCAATTCAGAAACATTTTCTATGTTGATTTGGTCTAAAGCACTATAGCCCCAAAGATTGTAACCATTACGAAAACTGATCCAGTCTTCTTTCTTTGGGTTGAGCAGCATGTCATCTGTCACCGGTATCAAGCGATTCAGTTTTTCATGCACATCAACCTGGGCTGTAGCTGGTGTTCGTTGCTCAGCAACATTTAAGCCAAGCAAAACAAATCCAACAGTCATCGACAAGACCACCAAGTAATGGTTTTTTATCATAGGATATTCTCTTTTAATTTTTAGGTGATACCTTCCGAGCAGAATCCAGGCTACAGACACTGGCTGGCTAGACAATTCAAATCCAGTGGTTCTGCAGACGTACAGAATGCATTGATTATTCTAACGCCGGTTTCCGTAGAATGCCATGTGATAAATATGGGATCGCACTGGGAATAGGATTCGTTTGTGTATCGATAGGTAGGAGTTCAAACTGATGATATGTAGTTAAGTAAGAGGCAATGCTTGATAGTTGCGATTCTAACTAGTTCATGCCAGAGTAAGCACTTCAATCATGTCTAGGAGGCTTCGATGCAACGAGTGAAGATCAAATCGTGGCTCGCAGTTCACACCGCTGTTTGTATATTGCTGAGCTTTTTTATTAATACGGCGTGTTCAACACCGACTAACGAGCAGACAACGCCACGAAAAACTGTCACAGTGTTCGAAGGGGCGCGTCTTATTATGGGCGATGGTAGTGTGCCCATCGAGAACGCTGCTTTTGTCGTTGAGGATACTCATTTAACTCAGGTTGGTAGCATTGACGACATAGAGATTCCAGACAATTCGATAGCTATACGTGTCGATCTGACGGGTCGAACAGTTATGCCTGCGATTATCGATACTCATACGCACCTTGGTGATACCCGAGAGGCACTCATCGAAGATCTACAACGCAAAGCATATTACGGAGTTGGAGTGTCAATGAGTCTAGGACACGATTCAGGCGAGCTTTCATTCCAGATTCGAGAAGAGCTAATTCATAATGCAGCTAGATATCGTACTGCAGGGCGTGGGATTACAGCGCCTGAACCTGGACGTTCAGAGATTCCATACTGGATTACGAAGCCGGAGGAAGGTCGACAAGCAGTTCAAGAATTGGCTATTCAAAATGTAGACCTGGTGAAAATTTGGGTTGACGATCGAAATGGCATGTACGACAAGCTAACCCCTGAACTATATGGTGCGGTTATCGATGAGGCTCACCAGCAGGGACTCCGTGTGACAGCCCACATCGAATATCTCGAGGATGCTAAAGGGCTTTTACGAGCAGGAGTTGATGCGTTTGCTCACGGTATACGAGACAAGGATATCGACGACGAACTTGTTGCTCTATTCAAGGAACATCCCAATGTTGTCCTTGTTCCGAACCTTAACAACCGAGGTGTCGCATCAGATCTCAGCTGGTTAAGCGAAACCATCATGCCCGAGGAATTACAACAATTCCAGGATGCAGCGATAGACCGTCCCGAAGCTCAACAAAGGTTTGCGATCCAAGCACGTAATTTAGCCAGACTAAGCACGGAAGGGATAAAGATAGGCTTTGGAACGGACGGTAATGCTGGATGGACTCCTCACGTTGAAATGGCTGACATGGTTGCGACTGGGATGACACCGGCTCAGGTTATTGTCGCCGCAACTAAAAATTCAGCTGAGTTATTAGGAGTCACCGATGCCGGCACGTTAACGGTTGGTAACAGTGCAGATTTTATCGTGCTTGAAGCGAATCCATTGGATGACATTATAAATACGCGGCGCATTGTCGATGTGTACCTCCGTGGAGCGCGAGTGGATCGGGAAGCCCTAAGTGCGGCCTGGACCGGTCAAGGTCTGGAGTAAAGACATCACAACTAATTTATTGTTCAACAATTCACTTTATTCAACCGTTTGTGTTTGATTGAAGAAAGGGTATGTGAACAGCAGTGAATAAATATGAAGTATTCATAGTAGCGTTAGTGTGTGTGGTGACATTTGTTAGCTCTGTGGTTGTTTTCGAGGCGCAGATCTATCAGGAACGAGATGCTCCTATAAATATACAGAGCCCCGAGATGCTAGCGCGCGCTGCTGATGCTGAGCTCGACACTGACTACGTTGCTCCGCCTGGTGACCCTCTTTCTCATCACATTGCTGGATTCGCAAAGACTCTTTGCTCGGCTATTTTCGTTACTGGACTTGACCCCAACTTTGCCGCTGAGAATGTCGGTTTCTTTAGTGCTCCTTACGAGTATCGGCGATATGTAACAAACCGCGATGTCGATCTCGACCAGCGACGTGTCAACTTAACACTACCGAACGGTGTAGTTCGGACGGCAAAACTGAATGGTGATCACGGGTGTGTCACACTACCGATTGACGAAGACGATGTCTTTTTCGAACAGATTGAGATTGAAAGCACGTTGCCTGACTCGATAACACAACCTTGGCCGATGGGTGACGTATTACCGACTATTCCTTTTCCGGCTGATGTTGATATCGAAAAAGTTCAGAAGGCAGTTGACGCAGCTTTTGAGCCAGCTGAGGCGATGACGGCTGCGGTCGTTATAACACACAAAGGGCGGATTATCGGCGAACGTTACGGTGATGGCATCACGATGAACACACCGCTTGAGAGTTGGTCGATGGGAAAGAGTCTTACAGCGACGTTGATAGCTGTACTAATCGAACAGGGTGTCTATGAGCTCTATCAGCCAGCTCCAGTTCCTGAATGGCAGAGTTCTGAGGATCCGCGTCAGAAGATCCGCATTGCAGATATCTTGCGTATGTCGAGTGGTCTTCGCTTCCGTGGAGTTGCCGATCCAGACCTTGATCCGTCACTCGGTTATTTGGATCATCTCTACGTCTATACAGGAGCAGCAAATTCATTTCAATGGGTAGCAACTCGGCCGCAGCAGTGGCCACCAAATACGATTGGTCGCTATCGAAACTCTGATCCGGTAATCATCAACTACCTTATTCGGCTTGGCGTTGAAGGTAGAGGTGACGAGTACCTCTCGTTTCCGCAGCGTGCACTGTTCGACAAAATTGGGATTCAGGGCATGGTGCTAGAAACTGATCCGTACGGTAACTATCTATTGCAAGGTTACGAGTTAGCACCTGCGCGTGACTGGGCTCGACTCGGAAATCTCTATTTACAGGACGGCGTCTGGAATGGCACACGAATTTTACCAATGGGTTTTGTGGATTTTGTTAACACGGTTGCACCGGCTTGGCAAGCTGATGGGCGCCCGGTCTACGGTGGCTTTTTCTGGATTAACGGGACTGGCACGTTTCCGGTTCCGCGTGATGCCTATTACATGTCCGGAGCGGGTGGTCAAAAGACGCTAATCATTCCTTCACACGATCTTGTCGTTGTACGGCAGGGACATTATCGAGGTGCTCTCGCTGGTGAGCGTGCATTGCGAAACATGTTGGCATTGTTGATGGATGCGGTGCCCGTGTCACGATAGTGAACCCTCTATACTGAGCACTCTATGAAGTACGCAATCGTGACATTTGGATGTCGTGTTAATCAAGCAGACTCAATCAGCATTGAGCGTCAGCTACGATCTTTCGGTGGATATCCAGTGCCGACTGACGAGGCCGAATTGGTTGTTATTAATACTTGTTCGGTGACGGCAACTGCCGACCACGGTGCTCGACAGATTATTAGAAGGATTGCGCGCACAAATCCGAGCGCACGAATTGTGGCTACGGGCTGCTATGCCACCCGTGCCAGTCAAGATCTCGCAAAACTACCTAAGGTGACTGATGTTATTGCGAACAGTAACAAGGACAAAATGGTGGCCCAACTTTTATTGGATCAGTCGCTGACGACATCCGAGCGATTCGGTGATGGTGATGGAGCATGTGGTCAAACGATTCGACCGGGAACCGCAGGCCGGACTAGTGCCCTTCTACGTGTTCAAACTGGTTGTGATGAAGCGTGTGCCTACTGCATCATTCCATCAACTCGTGGTTCTGGGCGAAGCATGCCAGTTGCCTCGGTTCTTGCTGAGGTTGACCGTATGGCAGACGAAGGTTTTAAGGAAGCCGCCATTACTGGTGTGCATCTTGGATCATATGGACGGGATCTAAGTCCACCCAGTTCGTTGCTTGAATTACTCCGATCTCTTGAACATCATCCATCGAACTTACTATTTAGGATGAGTTCGCTTGAACCAATGGATTGTATCCCTGAAATTGTGAACTTAGTTGCTTGTAGTGAACGCTTCGCACCGCATTTTCACTTACCACTACAGAATGCGAGTAATCGCATGTTGCAAGCGATGCGTCGCCCGTATACAAGCGGCTATTATCAACGTTTAGTTGACAGTATTCGGGAGAAGCTTCCTCATGCGGCGATTGGGTCAGATTTTATCGTAGGGTTTCCAGGCGAAACAGATGTAGATTTTGAGACGAATATGTCGTTTCTACGAGACAGTCCAATTACTTATCTTCATGTTTTTCCGTACTCGGATCGTCCTGGCACTGCAGCAACCCAGTTGCCCGTAAAGGTGCCAGGTGCGACCATTCGCGACCGAGGCCGTGCTATTAGAGCAATAGGAACTCAACTCGCTGCTCGGTTCTGCAAAGCCCAGATCGGTACAGTCAGGCAAGCCCTGACTATCGACGGTGGCAATGTGGCGGTTACAGATAATTATCTTAAAGTACGGATTGTTTCTAGCCTCAAAGAAAACGAGCGAGTAAATGTGAAAATTTTAGCCTCGAAAGAAACTCTTATTGGAGAGGTTATCGGATAGTGAAGGATAGAAATATTTATAAGAAAAATATTTTCTACCGGTTTTCGTTGGTTCGATGGCTGCAATACTAAACTTTAGTAATTAATTGGCCACATGCTGCTCGGATATCTCGTCCACGACTCTTACGTACTGAAACTGTTACGCCACGCTTGCTAAGTATGCGTGCAAACTGATTAATCTTAGCGTCGGAAGGACGCTGATACGGAATTTCTGGTGCTTCGTTAAGGGGGATAACATTGACCTTCGCCTGGATACCAGTGACCAGCTGAGATAGGCGTTCCGCATCGTCTACCGAGTCATTGATGTTTTTAAGTAGGACATACTCGAAGGTAATACGTCGCCGGCGAGTGTAAGGTAAGCGTTTGCAACTAGCGAGGATTTCCGAGAGCCCGTAATTATGATTAACTGGAACGAGTCGATCGCGCAGCTCTTCTGTGGTTGCGTGTAATGAGATTGCGAGGTTCGGCATTAAGGGTTCAGTGGCAAGTCGTTCAAGTGCGTCTGGAACACCAACGGTAGAGAGCGTAATACGGCGTGCTGGAACAGCGAGACCTCTCTTATCAGTTAGAATACGAATTGCTTTTAGCGTTCGGTCATAATTATGCAAGGGTTCACCCATTCCCATAAACACAATATTGAATGCTGTGTTTAAGAGCTTCAGCTTGTCTGCTAATATCCGAACCTGACCAACAATTTCCCCCGTTGAGCAGTTACGGATCAAACCCATCTTTCCGGTAAGACAAAACGCGCAGTGCATTGCGCAGCCAACTTGAGTCGATACGCAAAAAGTCATGCGAGGCGTGTCGGGAATAAAAACTGCTTCCACACATTGGTTATCAGTATGGCTAAGCAGAAATTTCACTGTGCCATCACGTGAGTTGTCTGTGCGGACAATTTTAGGTGTTTGAACAATACATGACTCGGCCATCCTTGTTCTAAGAGCCAGTGGGAGGTCTGTCATTTGTCCAAAATCTGTAACGCCACGTTTGTAGATCCATTGATAAATTTGACTGGCAGTAAAAGGTTCTCCCCCCATTTGTTTAAGGAGACTGCTTAGCTCAGTTAATTCCAGTTCAGTAATGTCTTGACAACTATTCATGGCAAAAAAATATACACAGAGTTAGAAACGATTTGCATCTTAGCATGTGCCAGTAGACTAAGCAGCTAAGTGAATGATCCTCGGTGTGTAAGTTGTATGAATTGTTAATCGCGTGTTATTATATAGTTATCTGGTTTTCACTTAATTCCTTTCTGTACAAAGGTTTGTGAGCGATACGTCGCTGCCGGCTTTCGGCACCTTTCTACTGGTGTCTCACACATGATCGTTCGTGACAGTTTCGACAATGGTCTCTGTCTAATTACCGAATCAATGCCGGATGTACGCTCTGTGAGTTTGGGCGTTTGGCTCATTCGGGGTTCTCGTCACGAGGGCGATAGTCATGCTGGCCTTGCGCACTTTACTGAGCACATGCTCTTTAAAGGAACTACTAGCCGGTCGGCTGAAGTTATCGCTCAGGAGGTCGATTCGGTTGGTGGCCAACTGGATGCATTCACAGGCAAGGAATATGTTGGCTACTATATTAAAGTACTTGATGAACATCTCCCGCGCGCAGTAGACCTGTTGTCTGACCTTCTTTCGAGACCAGCCTTTAACCAGGAAGACATTACTAGAGAGAAAAAAGTTATCCTCGAAGAGATCAAAATGGTTGAGGACATGCCAGATGATCTTGTACATGAACTATTCACTGAGAGCTTTTGGCCTGAGCACCCGTTAGGTCGGTCTATCCTGGGATCGCCGGCTTCGATTGATGGGATTACAAGCGAAGTGCTTCGAGACTTCTTCGAACGGGTATACGTACCAGGCAATCTCGTCATAGCCGCTGCCGGAAATATCCATCACGAAGCAGTTCATGATCTGATACAAAAGTCTTTCAATCTAAAATTTGCAAATGGGGAGTTAATTACAGGTTTGCCGCCTCAGTCAAATCCTAATCTTCAAGTCCATGATAAAGACATTGAGCAGAGTCACATATGTTTTGGCTTAGAAGGTTATTCGCAGGACCATAAAGATCGTTATGCCAGTTATGTATTAAATACCGTACTTGGTGGTTCGATGAGTTCCAGGTTGTTTCAGAATGTTCGCGAGAAACGTGGTCTAGCCTACGCTATTAGTAGTGGTCTCGTGTCGTATCGTGATGTCGGGGCTCTATCGGTGTACGCTGGTTGTGATGCTTCAGTTGTTCCTGAAGTGGTAGACCTGGTAGTGGAAGAACTTCGAACGTTGAGGAGTAAACCGATTTCAAATCAAGAGTTGACACGAGCGAAAGATCACTTAAAAGGAAGTCTTGTGCTTGGGCTTGAGAGTACGACGAGTCGAATGTCGAAGCTGGCTCATTCGGAAATCTATTTTGGTCGTCAGATCGAGCTTTCTGAAAATCTCTTGTGCATCGACCAGGTAACTGTGGACGATGTGCAACGTGTTGCGACAGATTTATTCTCGAATCGTGCACTAGGAGTTACGGTGGTAGGTCCTGTCCATGGGCTTTCATTGTCTTGGAATCAACTAGATCTTAGCTAGCGTTATGATCAATAACTCAACTTAATCACTGGAGTGGGACAATTTCAGTTCAACTGACGGTTTTGGGTAGTGGTAGTAGCGGAAATGCGACACTGTTGGTCAATCAGAGCACCTATGTGCTTATTGATATAGGGCTTAGCTGTCGCGAAGTTACTCGACGTTTAAATTCTGTTGGTGTTGAACCAGGCGATATCACGGCGATCATGATTACACATGCACACGGAGATCACACGTGTGGTGCGCGGACGTTTTCTAAACGTCACGGTGTGCCCGTGTACACGACTAAGACAATTAAAAACGAGTGGGGCGTTAATGATCTTTCGAAGTGGCATGTGTTAACAGCGAATCATTTTCAACAGGTGTGCGGATTAAAATTTCAACCGTTTGCGATTCCTCACGATGCGTCAGAGACAATCGCTTTTCGTATTGAGACACCGGATGGGCCAATTGGATTTGCAACAGATGTAGGAGCTATAACTACTGAGATGGTTGAACGTTTTCGTGACTGTTGTGTGTTGGTGATTGAGTCAAATCATGCTACCGAATTGCTACGCGTGAGTCCGTACGATATCGCAACTCGGAAGCGGATTGCGAGCTCACGTGGGCATCTATCCAATGAATCACTGGCAGCGTTCATACGTACAAAGATGGGGCCTACAGTGCGTTGTATTGTTCTGGCACATCTCAGTCGTGTAAATAATGTTCCGGAGATTGCTGAATTAACCTGTCGGGAGGCACTCGTTGCATGTGGTCGTGAAGATGTTCAAGTAATCGTGGCACATCAAGACAGGGTGGCTCAAACTGTTGATTTAGCGTCTTTATTTCCAATGCAACAATCACGCACGACGCTCACGCAAGAAGGTTTACTGTTTTGATATTCAGAGGTTAAGTCATGCTTGCTCGATATACACCGCCTGCGATGGGTCGTATTTGGACTGATCAACGTCGATACGACACATGGTTGAGGGTAGAAAGTGCTGTTGCCGACGCGATGGCAAAGCACGGAATGATTCCAGAAGAAGCTGCAAAAGATATCAGGGATAAAGGTGTGGTTAATGCTGCTCGAGTCGAAGAGATTGAGCAAACAACTCGGCACGATATCATTGCATTCACGACAGCAGTCGCTGAGCATGTCGGACCGTCAGCGCGTTGGATGCATTTTGGTTTAACTTCATCTGATGTGCTTGACACAGCACTGGCACTGCAATTGCGCGAGGCGATTGATCTCCTCCTAAAAGATCTCGATTTATTAATAGAAGCTGTGCACCAGCGTGCTGAGGAACATCGTCGCACGCCAATGATTGGTCGCACCCACGGTGTTCATGCTGAACCAATGACGTTTGGATTAAAGTTGGCTCTTTGGTTTCAAGAGCTTCAACGTGATCGAGACAGGCTTATACGAGCTCGAGATATTGTAAGTGTCGGAAAAATTTCTGGCGCAGTTGGTACCTACGCGTGCCTTGATCCAACGATTGAGCAAATGGTATGTGAACGTTTAGAACTAAAAACCGTTCGTGTGGCATCGCAGGTTATTCAGCGTGATCGTCACGCGGAGCTTTTAGCCGCTCTTGCTATTACGGGTGCCTCCCTTGAGAAATTTGCTTTAGAGGTTCGTGGACTTCAGAAAACTGAAATCGGTGAAGTAGAGGAACCATTTGCAGAAGGACAAAAAGGATCATCTGCGATGCCACACAAGCGCAATCCGATTGGCTGCGAGCAAATCACAGGTTTAGCTCGTTTGTTGCGTGCCAATGCGTTGGCGGCTTTTGAGAACGTGGCTTTATGGCACGAGCGTGATATTTCCCACTCATCTGTCGAACGAGTTATTTTCCCTGACAGTTTCTGTGCACTAGACCATATGATTCACCGATTTACTAAAATTGTTTTAAACCTTGTAGTGCATCCAGAGCGGATGTTACAGAACTTAGAACGATCTCATGGAGTTATCTTTTCTGGGACAATATTGATTGAGTTGGCACGACGTGGGATTAGTCGAGAAGAAGCATATGTTTGGGTTCAGCGAAATGCCATGCGTTCGCATGAGGAATCCGTCGACTTCAAGGCCCTCTTATTAGAAGATCCTGATGTTATGCGTGTTTTAACTCTGGAGGATGTAGATAGGGTTTTTAATCTTGAGACGCAACTTAGACACGTTGATGGAATTCTTGATAGAGCTTTAGGAAGTGCAGTGATGTCGTGAAGGTTAAAGTGTTTGTTAGCTTAAAACCCTCGATCCTTGATCCGCAGGGGCAAACCATTGCTGATGCTTTGCATACGCTCGGGTATGCCGCAGTACAGAAAGTTCGTCAGGGGAAGTACTTCGAACTTGATGTTAAAGCGAACTCGGCCAAGCAGGCACGAGAGTTGGGTTTAGAGGTTGCTGAAAAATTACTAGCGAATACGGTTATTGAGAGTTATCGGGTTGAGTTGGAGAGCTAAAAACACCGTAGGTAAAAGATGAAAAACAGTAAGGATAATTTTAGGCTGATGCATTTCTATGGCAACTTAAGGTCATCTTTTCTCTTTCGCAACTGCCCTTTGGTAACTATTCAGCAAAGACTATGAAATTCGCTATTATCGTCTTTCCAGGTTCAAACTGTGACTACGATACCTATTTTGCGGTTAAATATCTGCTCGGAAAAGAGGCCGAGTTTGTTTGGCATAAAGATACGAACCTCAAAGGGGCTGATGTAGTTGTATTGCCTGGTGGCTTCTCTTATGGCGACTATCTGCGAAGTGGGGCGATCGCACGGTTCTCACCAATTATGAAGCAGGTTGCTCAATTCGCTAATAAGGGAGGCCCCGTACTTGGTATTTGTAATGGATTCCAAGTCTTGCTTGAGGCCGGATTGCTTCCAGGGGCTATGCGGCGAAATCACCAACTCAAATTTATTTGTGAGCACGTGCATGTTCGGGTTGAGCATACCGATACCCCGTTCACACGTGATGTAGTAGCAGGTCAGGTTCTTAGGATTCCTATCGCGCATGGAGATGGGAACTATTATGCAAACCCTGAGACAGTAGCGACACTTGAGGACAAACGACAGATCATTTTTCGATACACCACTCCCGGTGGCGAACTTGATGAAGCCTGGAATGTCAATGGTTCTACTTTAGCCATTGCCGGTATTTGCAGTGAAGGTCGTAACGTTGTTGGTTTGATGCCACACCCGGAGCGAGCGTGTGAAGCTTCGCTTGGGAGTGTCGATGGACGTGCACTTTTGGAATCGGTTATTGGGGCGTTAGCTAACGACAGTATCGCCAAGATGAAATGACAATGTATGCAATATGTAAGTAGAAGGCTGGCATCTAAGGAAAATTTTTGTAAAGGTGTTGAGTTCTGAGTGCAAGACGGAAATCAATCGCAAACAACTATGTTTGACCAAGAAACAATTGATGCACACGGTTTGACCTCGATTGAGTATAAGCGAGTAATTGACATTCTTGGTCGCGAACCTAATCTTACGGAGTTAGGGATCTTTTCCGTGATGTGGTCTGAACATTGTAGTTATAAGAGTTCACGTTTGCATCTAAACAAATTGCCAACAACCGGTTCTCGTGTGCTCCAAGGTCCAGGCGAGAATGCTGGGGCAGTCGATATCGGGGACGGACTTGCAGCTGTCTTTAAGATTGAATCGCATAATCATCCTTCATTTATAGAACCTTATCAGGGTGCAGCAACTGGAGTCGGAGGAATAATTAGAGATATCTTCACAATGGGGGCCCGTCCTATCGCTCTGCTTGACTCGTTGCGTTTTGGTCCGCTTGACGATCCGCATACAAGGCAATTAGTAGAGGGAGTTGTGGCTGGAATTGCCGGTTACGGAAATAGCATCGGCATTCCAACTGTAGGTGGCGAGATTGCGTTTGATGTGAGCTACGCAGGAAATCCTCTTGTTAATGTTTTCTGTCTCGGTATTGCCTCAACCGACATGTTGATTAAGGGGAGCGCCGAAGGAGTCGGTAACGCCGTGTACTACGTTGGTGCTAAAACTGGCCGAGACGGAATCCACGGAGCAACGATGGCTTCTTCTGAGTTCGACGAAACATCTTCTGAAAAACGTCCAAACGTTCAAGTTGGCGATCCCTTTATGGAGAAACTACTTCTTGAAGCATGCTTAGAGGTGATACAAACCGACGCACTAGTCGGGATTCAAGATATGGGAGCTGCTGGACTAACTTGTTCGACTTGTGAGATGGGAGCACGAGGTGGGTCCGGCATCGAAGTTGACATTGCCCATGTGCCACAGCGCGAAACAGGGATGACTCCGTACGAGATTATGTTGTCAGAGTCTCAGGAGCGGATGTTATTTGTCGTACGCCATGATCATGAGGCTAAGGTCGAAAAGATTTTTAAAAAGTGGGATCTCCACGCTGTTCGCATTGGTTTCGTTACTGATGATGGTTTATTGCGTGTAAAGCACTCTGGAACGATTGTTGCGGAAATTCCAAACAAAGCACTGGTAAATGACGGACCGCTCTACGATCGACCTATCAAGGCACCCTCGGATTTAGTCACCCGACAATCTCTCGATTTAGAGAAGTTATCACTAATGGCATCTCCGACAGAAATATTAGTACAGCTACTTGCTTCTCCTCAGGTAGCGAGCAAGCGATGGGTTTATCGTCAATTCGATCATATGGTGCAGACCAACACATTGGTTCTGGCTGGTATGGGAACTGCTGTAGTGCGTGTCAAGGGAACAAACCGTGCCTTAGCCTTTTCGGTCGATGGTAACGGTCGCTACTGTTACCTTGATCCTTTCGAGGGGGGGAAGCTAGCAGTTGCTGAGTCGGCCCGAAATGTTGCGTGTGCTGGTGCGCTTCCCATCGGGGCAACTAATTGTCTCAACTTTGGTAATCCTGAACGTCCTGAGAGTATGTGGCAGTTTGTTCGTGCCGTGGAAGGCATTTCAGAGGCGTGCACTAAACTTGACATTCCTATTACTGGTGGCAACGTGAGCTTGTACAACGAGACCGGAGGTGAATCTATTCATCCCACCCCAGTCCTTGGAGTTGTTGGAATTATTGAGGATTTAAACTGTGTCCTTGGACGTTCGTTCCGGAGTGCTGATTCAGTCGTTATCTTGCTTGGTAAAATGGGTTCGGATCTTGGAGGAAGCGAGTATCTAAAAACTGTTCATGGCATTGTAAGGGGTTATCCGCCTTACCTTAATCTCACGAGTGAACAGGCATTGCAGCAATTACTTGTCGAGATGATTTCTGCAGGCTTACTTGAATCAGCACATGATTGTGCGGAAGGAGGCTTTGCTGTGACGCTGGCCGAGTGCTGTTTTGATAGCAACCTTGGTGTGGACGTTATCGTTTCCGGCCAAACTATTAAAGGACACGAAGATCTGGGTCTGGTAGCAACACTGTTTGGCGAAACTGCCTCGAGGGTGATCGTATCTTCGGCTGAGAAAAACGTGGATTCAGTCCTAGCTAAGGCTACAGCAGCTGGAATTCAGGCATGCCCCATTGGTAAAACAGGGGGAACGCGTTTTCGAGTGACGGTTTCTAATTCATTGGTTATTGATCTTCCATTAACAGATATTGAACGAGTTTGGACTACTGGTCTTTCGAAACATTTTGAAACTTAAACGGTTCAGATAACACTATGCCTACAGATAAGTTCAAAGACGAATGCGGAGTTTTTGGAATCTACGGTCACGAAGATGCAGCCCACATGACCTATTTAGGTTTGTACGCTTTACAGCACAGAGGCCAAGAGAGTGCTGGCATAGCCGTCTCGCGGAATGGACGTTTACGTTTATCGAAGGCGATGGGATATGTGAGCGATGTATTTAATGAAAAGGTGTTGTCTGGTTTACCAGGAGGCACTGCTATTGGTCACGTTCGCTACTCTACCTTCGGTGACAGGCGCGTGTCTAATGCCCAGCCGATTCTTATTGAATGCGGGCATGGGCAGATAGCTCTATGTCACAACGGTAACCTTGTTAACGCTACGGAACTACGTGACGATCTCGTTCGTGAGGGTTCGATCTTTCAGACTAATAGTGACACTGAGGTTGTATTACATTTGTACGCAAAGTCGAGTGCCCGAACAGCTGAGGATGCCATTGTTGAATCAGTTGCACAGGTGCGTGGCGCATTTTCACTAGTTATGCTAACACCGGACAATCTAATCGCAGTTCGTGATCCGAATGGTTTCAGGCCCCTTGCACTTGGTCGGTTAGGAGAGGCCTATGTTGTTTGCTCGGAAACATGCGCTATGGACTTGATTGGTGCAACATACGAAAGAGAGGTCGAGCCAGGCGAGGTTCTCGTAATTGGCCCTGAAGGTCTACGATCTTATATGCCGTTTCCGGCGGCACCTTCGTCCCATTGTATTTTTGAACATGTCTATTTTTCACGTCCAGATAGCAACGTTTTTGGTCAGAGTGTTAGTGAAGTTCGAACAAATCTAGGTCGTTTGCTAGCTCAGGAATCGGCTGTCGATGCCGATGTCGTTGTGCCGGTTCCTGATTCTGGCTTGTGTGCTGCGGTTGGCTATGCAGAAAGTTCGGGACTTCCACTTCGGATGGGTTTGATTAGGAATCATTACGTTGGGCGTACATTTATTCAACCGCAGTCATCGATCCGAGGATTTAAAGTTAAGGTTAAATTGAATACTGTTCGCAGCATTATCGAGGGTAAACGGATTATGTTAATTGATGATTCAATCGTCCGTGGCACTACAAGTCAGAAGATTGTTCGTATGATCAAAGCCGCCGGAGCACGTGAGATCCATATGAGAATCAGTTGTCCGCCTACTGTGTCTCCCTGCTATTACGGGATTGATACACCGCATTCTGATGAGCTTATTGCTGCAAATAAGAGCGTTGAAGAAATTCGTCAGTTTATTGGTGCCGATAGCCTATCCTATCTTAGTCTCGACGGATTACGGGAGGCAGTTGGCGCTCGTCATAACCATTACTGTGATGCCTGCTATACACGAAATTATCCAGTCGATCCACCTTCAGATGAGGAAGCTTACCTGCAAATGACATTTAAGCTTCCTGAAAACAACGATCAAATTAAGTCATGATTGATCGTCAGCACAGGTAGGTGAGTTTAAATACCGTTGAACGGGAGTTGTTATCTAGAAATAGTCTTATGGCTTTGGCACGTCAGACATTCGGCGATGTCCTGAGAAAGTAGGAAGAAGGGTGGACTATAGATCTTCTGGCGTTGATATCAATTTAGGTAACGAGCTCGTTCAGCGAGTGAAGCAATTAGCTCAAAGAACGTTCACGACTGGTGTCTTGTCTGATATCGGTTCCTTTGGTGGGCTTTTTCAAATTAACCCTGAAGCGTTTCGGGAGCCTGTTTTAGTCGCTAGTGCCGATGGGGTAGGAACCAAACTTAAGGTGGCATTTCTTGCAGATCGACATGATACCGTTGGTATCGATCTAGTCAATCATTGTGTCAACGATATTTTAGTGCAAGGCGCTCGACCGCTATTTTTCCTTGACTACCTTTCAATGGGCCGATTGTCTCCAGATATTTCGACGGCTGTCATAGAAGGAGTTGCTAATGGCTGTTGCCTGAATGGTTGTGCATTGCTTGGGGGTGAGACAGCAGAAATGCCAGGTTTTTATTCAGATAATGAATATGACCTTGCAGGTTTTATTGTTGGAATTGTTTCTCGCGAACGATTAATTGATGGCCGAGAAATTCACCCCGGCGATTTGATAGTTGGGCTTCCATCATCGGGTCTACACACGAACGGCTATTCACTGGCACGGCAGATTGTGTTTGATACGTTGAACTTGAACGTGAATTCTGAGATCAATGAGCTCGGGACTACAATAGGTGAAGAATTGCTTCGTTCCCACCGATCTTATGTATCAACTGTATCTCCATTATTAGATGCAGGACTGGTAAAGGGATTAGCCCATATCACGGGAGGAGGTCTAACCGAAAATGTGCCTCGTGCTCTTCCCGTAGGTACGGCTGCTCGCCTTGTTCGTCAAACTTGGACGGTACCATCTGTCTTTCATTTTTTACAGGATGCTGGCCAAGTTCCTGAGGAAGACATGTACAGAACCTTTAATATGGGTATCGGCTTGATTATTGTCGTCGATCGAAAATCGCTCGATTCAGTGTGGTCAGTCTTGGCTACCACAGAAGAGAAAAATGCCGTTTTGGTCGGTGAGGTCATAGAAGGCGATCAGAAGGTTGTCTATGAGGAGAATGGAGCAATCAGTTAAATGAGCAATCGGAACATCGGCATTCTCATTTCTGGTCGTGGTAGCAATTTGCAAGCAATTATCGATGCCATTTCGCATGGAAATCTCAATGCAAAAATTTCTATCGTTATTTCAAATCGTCCAAATGTGAAAGGTCTCGAGTGTGCAAAGCAAGCTGGCATTGAGGCTCTCTACATCAATCACAAAGATTACGAATCTCGTGAGGAATTTGACCGTGCAGTCGCGATAGAGCTTAAAAGACGAGATGTCTCGCTTGTGTGCCTCGCAGGATTCATGAGATTGTTAAGTGCTGAGTTTGTGGATGCTTTTCCTAATCGAATTCTCAACATCCATCCATCTTTGCTTCCATCATTTACTGGTATCGATGGACAGAGGCAAGCCTTAGATTACGGGGTTAAGGTGACTGGTGCTACTGTGCATATTGTTACATCAGAACTTGATGCCGGACCAATTGTGCTTCAGACTGTCGTTCCAGTTGATTTTAATGACACACCCAAAACACTTGCGTCTCGTATACTGGTTGAAGAGCATAAGATTTATTCACGAGCGATCGGAATCATGCTGGATGAGCAGTGGCGGATTGAAGGCCGTCGGTTTATTGAAATGTAGAGAATGGTTCTGACTGTCATACGATTTATACTTTTCCTCTAATGACCGTTGATGAACAGATTGCCTATCTTACTAAAGGGTGCGTAGATGTCGTTCGTGAAGACGATCTTAGAAAGAAACTTGAGCGGGCAATTAAAACAAAGGGTCTGCTGACCGTTAAGGTTGGTTTTGATCCCACCGCTCCAGATCTCCATCTTGGTCATACTGTGCTTATCCGAAAGATGAAGCACTTTCAAGATCTGGGACATCAAGTCATCTTTTTGATTGGTGACTTCACAGGTCTGATTGGAGATCCGACAGGTCGCTCAAAAGCTAGACCACCACTTAGTCCTACTGAGATTAACAACAATGCTAATACGTACAAAACCCAGATTTTCAAATTATTGGATTCAAAGAAAACAGTTATCGATTTTAACAGTCGTTGGTTAGGTGAACTTGGCAGCGAAGGCTGGATTCGATTAGCAGCTCGGTACAACGTTGCACAAATGCTCGAACGTCGAGATTTTCGTCAGCGTTATAAACAAGGTTACCCGATAGCGATTCACGAGTTTCTCTACCCACTGGCACAAGCGTACGATTCTGTACACTTAAAAGTAGATGTAGAACTTGGTGGCACGGATCAATTATTCAATCTTAATGTGGGTCGAGACATTATGCCTTCGTTTAATGTTGAAGCTCAGGTGGTAATGACGATGCCGCTGTTAGTTGGATTAGACGGCGTGGAAAAAATGTCTAAGACAGCTGGGAATTATGTAGGCATCACTGAATCACCTAATGAGATGTTTGGGAAATTGATGTCGGTTTCTGACCCATTAATGTGGGAGTACTATAAGCTTCTGACCGATCTTTCTCTTAGTGAAGTAGAGACAATGAAAGAGCAAGTAGTATCAGGCGATTTACATCCCAAAAAAGCAAAATCTGATCTCGCAAGACGGATTGTCACCGACTTTCATTCTGCCAAAGCCGCATTTGCTGCTGCCGATGAGTTCGATCGAATGTTCGCACAAAAAAATTTACCCTCAGATTTAAAAGAGACAGTAGCGATTATTCCGGAGCAAGGCACTCGCCTGACTCGTTTAATGATTGATTGTGGATTTTCTAAGTCTATTGCGTCGGCTACAAGATTGATCAACCAGGGTAGCGTTAAAATCGATGGAGAACGTATAGCAGATCAATGGTTTACGATCAAATCTAGACAGGATTCCTTCGTGTTGCGGGTCGGTAAACGTAAAGTTGTCCGGATCCTTCTAAAAAAAGAGTAAGCATCTGTGAACTGTAGTTTATTACTAGAAGGTTAAGGCATTGACACTGCTTGTACAAATTCTATAAGCTTAGAAGCTTTTCCTGATGAAATATTTATACATCAGGTCGCTCGTACAGGAAGCTGTGGGAGCGCGGGTTCTTTGAAAACTAGATAGGACGTTGACGAAAGAACGTTCGAGTATCAGCCTGACAAACAACGAATAACACAAGAGCCATATTTTAGGCTCTCGTTTTGAAAGTTGTCCAAGGACTGCCCGCGAGGGTCGTCTGAGGCAAACCTAATTCAACTTGAGAGTTTGATCCTGGCTCAGAATCAACGCTGGCGGCGTGCCTAACACATGCAAGTCGAACGCGAACGTGGGCTTCGGCCCACAAGTAGAGTGGCAAACGGGTGAGTAACGCGTGGGTGACCTACCTTCGAGTGGGGGATAACTTTTCGAAAGGAAAGCTAATACCGCATAATATCCTGCTCTTGGACGAGCGGTGATCAAAGCCGGGGATCGTAAGACCTGGCGCTTGTTGAGGGACCCGCGTCCGATTAGTTTGTTGGTGGGGTAATGGCTCACCAAGGCGACGATCGGTAGCCGGCCTGAGAGGGCGGACGGCCACACTGGGACTGAGACACGGCCCAGACTCCTACGGGAGGCAGCAGTGGGGAATTGTTCGCAATGGGCGAAAGCCTGACGACGCAACGCCGCGTGG
>Ga0315336_1003579_pt1 | contig 20317 bp, 20 predicted proteins | sample ASW5metaG_FD_204512 | JGI IMG/M metagenome (GOLD analysis project Ga0315336, IMG submission 204512) | Ammonia-oxidizing marine archaeal communities from Monterey Bay, California, United States - ASW #5 | ecosystem: Environmental > Aquatic > Marine > Intertidal zone | place: USA: California... | reverse complement strand
TCTGTGCGCCAGTCTTTGGCCAGTTCTACGGCAGAACGGGGCAGGTTCCCCTGAAATTTTTCAAGTTTTTCTTCAAAACGAGCAAATAATGAAAATGCGTCTGCTGTGGCTCCTGCGAAGCCGCCAATAACCTTACTACTGTACATACGCCTAACCTTGTTTGCTGAGTGTTTCATGATGGTGTTTCCGACGCTGACCTGTCCATCACCCCCCATTGCAACTTGGCCGTTGTGCCTTACAGAAATGATTGTTGTACCATGCATCGTAATTGATAGTCGATTACAAATAGAAATTCTTTTGGTTAATTTTCTTACTTTATAACAACTGTTGATGAATGACCAGAAGTTCCTGACTTCTTTCGTGCCCTAGGGTGTGCTTTGTCATATGTTTCTGTCAATCGGTCGATAGTAAGGTGAGTGTATTTTTGGGTGGTCGATAGACTCGAATGTCCAAGCATTTCCTGAATTGCTCTAAGGTCAGCTCCTGCTTCTAGCATATGAGTAGCAAAGCTATGACGTAATGAGTGTGGAGAGATATTTTTTGGAAAGTTATTGATTTGAATATATTGACTCATTATTTTTCGCACACCCCGAACCGTAATGGATTTACCACGTTGATTTAAAAACAATCCTGATGGATACGAAACTAGTTTTTTATTTTTTATAAGTTCTGCTCTGAGTTCTAAATAAGATTTAATAATCTCTACAGTTTTCTTACCAAGCGGCAGCACACGTTCTTTTTTACCTTTACCCAATACCTTTATGTTTCTTTGTTTAAGCTTCAAGTCGTTTGGTGATAGTCTGACTAATTCGCTTATGCGCATTCCAGTTCCGTAAAAAATTTCTAGGATAGCCTTATCTCTAGCTCCAGAAAAGGTGTTAGGCTCTGGTAGGTCTAGCAGGCGAAAAACCTCATCGATCGAAAGGTGAGATGGAAGTTTATTTATTTTTTTAGGTACAGGTATGGTCTTAACAATATTGCTTTTAATGTAGCCTTCACGGCAAAGAAATTTAAAAAATGATCTTAGTGTGGATAATTTCCGCCCCATAGAACTACCAGAATGAGATTTTTCATAAAGTTGGCTTATAAATGACCGAATGGTCAGACGGTCAATTAGCTCCACCCTAATTTCAGAGTTATTATAAGCATGCCCTGTCTCTCTTAGAAACGTTTCAAACTGGGTGAGGTCATTGAGATAGGCGGAAACGGTGTTTTTTGGAGCGTTTTTTTCGCCAACTAGGTATTTTATAAATTCTTGAATAAGCTTTTTCAATGTATAACTCCTTTATTATCAATTTATAAGTAACACGCGGCAAAGTCAAGGTGGTATTAGGTTTTGATTTAGCGTTAGCGGTTGGAGCTTCTTTTTTTGCATTTAAATAGTATGATTTGCATCTATTATGGAACGCATTCTTCTTTGTTAAGGAACCCACTATGAATACTGATGAGCAGATTCGACAAGCTCAGAAAAATTTTAGGACCATTACCGAGTTGAAGGAGAAACTTAAAACTTTGACAGAGCATGTCGAGACACGTAAAGAAACCCTTGAAGAGGAAATTGAGGAAAATCTTCACGAGGCTATAGGAAATGCACGTGACTGTTTGGAGCGAATTCAGGAGAATATAAATCCTAAGTTAGAAAGTATAATCCGGGAACGGCTAGATATTCTAAAAACGAAAATGGACCGTTTTAAAGAAGAGGGGCTTGATGCACTAACTAAAGAAATTGACAGACAAACTCCTATTCTTGTTCAAAAAGCTCTAGATGAAGTAGATGGATTGGTTGAGTCTAAACTGATGATGGCCCGTAACGAACTGTCCAAAACCGTGGGTCAAAAGATACAGGAGGCGGTAAGCCAAGCAGTGTTAAACTCTCAAAAGGAAATGAACAGGAAAGTCACGCAACTACGTATAATTGGTTTTACTGCATTGAGTCTTGCTTTAGTAGCATTCGGACTCGCTTTGTCAGCTTTTTTATAAGCAAAATTGACGAAGTGCGTCAGGTAACGAGCCAAAATAAAAAAAAGAGTAGGAGGCAGGAGAGAACAACTTGTAGGCCAAATGGAAATTCGGGTCCAGTGAACAAAATAAGTACAGTACAAGAGCAAAGAATTATAAATGCTATGGCTTTTCGGGTACTATGCTTTAATATTGGTTTTACAGGACTGATCTTTTCTTGGACGGGCGGCGTGGTATGTTCATCGGTGGGTTTAGTCATTGGACCGTCAAATGAATAGACTCTTCATTTCTTCAATAATTAAAATATCTTCTACTTCAGAAAAAATATCCTGTTCTGTTATCGGAGGACTTCCGTCTAAGGAAATTATGTTGTCGTCCGAGGGGTTTCCTTTAAAAGCTAGCCTTGGATAAGAACTAAGATAATTCTGGATATCCTCAAGAGGAAAGGATCCCTTTATTTCCTCTATAAACTGTGCGATAACTTCCTCAAGAGTTTCTACTCGTTCAAAAATACCTCTATAGTTTTCATTAATCGTGAAGGTGTAACTTAATTGGAGTGTTTTACTACCTTTGGGAATGGTAGGGCTACGCTGGCTTCCTGGAATACTATCTGGATAGAGATATTTGAGCTTATTATGAGCAGTTTTTAACTGGTAGTAGACTAGGCTAAACTTTTCACCAATAAGAAATGCTAAGCCACCTTGGATTCCCTGTTGCTCAGTAATGTTTAATGCTTCCTCGCAATAGTCCCTGATATTTTCTGAAGTCACGCTAGAGCTCTCTACGTTTTTTTTAGGGGATATCTAAATGACAAAAGCCACAAGAATTCAATTGTCTTTATGGTCGGGCTTCTATTATTCTTATATTTTACTAGATGTAAACACAATTTTGATGGTACTCGGTTTATGTAGGAAGCATAACTATATAAAGCAATAGGTTAGACTGCTTATAAGCTTATAGAAACGAATGAGGGTAGTAAAAACGAGCGCATAGAAAAGCCACTCTCCTCACTAATGCATGTAAAAACGGTTCGTTTCCTTTGACTGGGCGAATATAAATGAAGCGCATTCCCGCCAAACGTGCTCCACCGTCTGTGATGAAATTATCGCCTATCATGCATACAGCATTCGGATTATTTAACCTAAGAAAGTCTTTCATGGCTTTTTCAAAACCGCGTTGGTCTGGTTTTGGTGGGACATTTGTGACTACGCTAACATTTTTGAATTGATTAAACCTGTTTTTAAACGCATTAGTATAAATTGCAACTTTGAGTCCGCTATCTACCATTTTATTAACGTGCTCGACAACTTCATGAGGGAACTCACTTGCGTGGTGAGGTCCCATTGTTCCATCTGCATCAATCAATACGCCTTGAATGCCATCTGTTTTTAGTTGATCAATAGGCACATCGATAAATTGTTCAGCAGCAAGATAGGTTTTAAGTAAGGATGGACGAAAAGGCAATAATAGAAAACGCAGAATTTTAGCGATTGTCAAGCCTTCGCCTGAAAGTTTTTTTTTTCTTTGGGTAGGTTTAGGCAATTAGTAAACCTTGTGAGATTTTATGTAAGAAACTTTAACGAAGGCTGATTATCGCTAGAGAATAAAATGAAATCAAACTAAAATGTTTCATGAGAATTATAGAAGAGAGGTTTAACTATAATAAAATAATTTTGAAAAGTATTAAATAGAGTGGGTTTGAATTTATTTGATAGCACTCTTGTTTAATCACAATATTACAAACTTTTACGAGCGTGTCGATTATTTTGATATTAAATAGAGGTCTAAGTTTCCTAGAGTAGGTATCCTTTAAAGATTAGCCGATAGCTCTTGAACAAAAAACGTTATCAGTGCCATTTAATTTGTATTAAATTATGGGATGTTTGAACAGATGATTATTTTATAGGACTTAAGGGGTTTTTGTAATTTGTCGATAAGGCAATAGCCCTTGAAATATGGGTGTAGGCATAGCCATAAATAAATGCCAGCGTGAATACTAGTCTATCTAAAAAATATCTTTGACCAGAAAATCCATGACTGAAAAGCGGCTCAAATATTTATTGATTATTGGAGGGGGTGTGTTTCAGGTTCCTGCCATTAAAACGGCTAAATCTATGGGAATCAAAGTGGTTGTTACTGATTACAATCGAGAGGCAGAAGGAATGCTGATGGCGGATTACCCAATTGAGGTTAGCACCCGTAATATCAATTTAACTGTTAATGCAGCTAAACAGTTTCATGCGTCCTGTCCTTTAGATGGCGTAATGACGGTTGGTACAGATGCTTCGCAAACCGTATCCGCAGTCGCTAACGCGCTTAACCTGCCGGGCATTCCTTTTGAAGTAGCCGAGCGTGCGACAGATAAGATTAATATGCGTCGGAGGTTAAATAAAATGGGCGTCGCTGTGCCTCGTTTTCGACCAGTTTGGACTCTTGACGACTTAAATAAGGCCATTGAAGAAATGCCTCTGCCACTAGTCATAAAACCTTGCGACAACATGGGTGCGCGTGGGGTCAAAATGATTAGAGAGCCGCGTGAAGCTTCTTTAGCTTTTCATGAAGCCAAAGAAGCTTCCATTAGTGGTAAGCTGATTATCGAAGAATTTATGGAAGGACCTGAACTAAGTTTAGATGCCTTGGTATTTGATGGTCGTATTGAAGTGACTGGCATTGCAGATCGAATCATACAGCATGCTCCATATTTTGTGGAAGTAGGGCATACGATTCCTTCTAACATACCTAAGGAACAGCAGACCCAGGCTAGGGAACTATTTCAATCCGCTATTAAAGCTCTTGGAATTGATATTGGGGCTGCTAAAGGAGATATAAAAATAACCGCGGAAGGACCCAAGGTTATCGAGATCGCCGCTAGGTTGAGTGGCGGTTGGATGTCTACCTATACTTATCCACTGGCAACGGGAGTTAATCTAATAAAAGCTGCCATTGAGGTGGCCCTCGGCAAAACTCCAACTGACCTAAAACGAAAAAATCAGCTAGTTTCGGCAGAGCGGGCACTTATTCCAAAAGCAGGAAAAATTTTGTCTATAAAGGGAGTTGATGATGCACGAAAGATTAAGGGAGTGAAAGAAATTATCTTCCTTAAGGAGGCGGGGGACTCGGTTGAAGAACTCCGAAGCAATCTGGGTAAAACAGGATATGTCATAACGGTAGCAAAAACTCGCAAAGAAGCTATTCGCATAAATGATCTTGCAAGGCAGACCATTCAAATCAAGGTAGGCGAACCGAATGAACTTACCTGGGATGTTATTCGTAACAACGCACGAAAGAAATTCTATGTCGCCTGTAAAGCATGCACAGTTTGTGATGGCTTAGAGTGTGCCGGTAAAGTTCCAGGAATTGGTGGGATCGGTACTGGTTCGTCATTTACCGAGAATCTACATGCTCTTGCTAGATACAAAGTGAACCTACGCACCATCCACGATGTCAAGGACCCTGACTTGTCAATAGAACTTTTTGGGCAAAAGTTGTCTATTCCTATTCTTGCTGCACCTATCACGGGGATGGAAACTAACCTTGCTGGGGGAATGGATGAAAAGGAATATGCCGAAGCCGTAGTCAACGGATGTATCTGCTCGGGAACTATTGGAATGGTCGGTGATGGTGCTAGCCCAAATAAATACCTTGTCGGGCTAGAAGTAATCAAGAAATTAGGCGGATTAGGTATTCCAATCTTTAAACCACGTGCCTACAATATGGATATAATTAAGCGATTCAAGGCGGCTGAAGATGCGGGAGCTATTGGCGTAGGTATTGATATTGATGCGATATCTTTTAAAACAATGGCAATTAAAAATCAGGCGGTTGGACCTAAATCAATTGAAGAACTTCGCGAATTGAAATCTTATCTTAGTGTCCCCTTTATTCTTAAAGGTGTTATGAATGCAAAATCTGCTCTCGCTGCAATCGAGGCCGGAGCAGATGCGATTGTTGTTTCCAACCACGGTGGCAGGGTGATGGACACGATGCCAGGAACCGCAGCGGTTTTGCCCGAGATAGCAAATGCTGTTGCAGGGCGTATCAAGGTTCTTGTAGATGGTGGGATCAGGGAAGGGGTGGACATCCTCAAGATGCTTGCACTTGGTGCAGATGCTGTGATGATTGGACGACCCATCTGTATAGCTGCGTTTGGAGCTGCTCGGGAAGGAGTCGAGTTTTACCTTAATCAAAAACGAAACGAGTTAAAAAAAGCGATGATACTTACCGGATGCTCTAGTATTAAGAACATAGACCCCTCGATAATTGTACGGGACACCAAAGGTCGACTACAATAGCCTCTCCCTCACGAATTTATCTAGATTCGTCCTATTGATATTGACAAAAATCCGAATTTAAATACAATACAGCCTCCTGGCTTAAAATTACACAGATATTGAGTGCCTTAAAGGACGCTTTTTGCAGAATTCCAGTAATTTTCTGAATTACGCAGAGTTGGTTTGACCTTCAGGGGTCGTTTTTTTTAATATTCAACAACCATAAGAAAGCAGGAGACCGAAATGCAAATCACCGGCATGCTCTGGGGCAGGAAGTTGCTGGAGCTAGTGGAGTACCCTCATTCTGAGGTGCGAGGCCCAGAACTGAGTGTCGATGACATTAAGGAAATGATTAAAAAACATGGTGAACTTTTCATCAAACCCGTATTTAAGGGAGGCGTTGGCAAAAAAGGAAAGTCTGGGCTCATCGGACGTGCAAAAAATGTTGCTGACGCTCTCAAGGAAAAAGAACGCCTTTATTTTGCTGAACACAAACATGAAAATACAGTTGCGAAGTCCGATGGCGTTACCTACGAAGCAGCGGTTCCAGCCGACCATGAAGTGTATTTCTCAATATCAGACAGTACCATTTATCGGGCACCGATTATGACACTAACGCACCATGGTGGAGTAGATATCGAGGAGCTTCCAGAAGACAAAATTGCGGTCGTTCCATTCGATCCGCTCACAGGACTCAAGGCCTTTCATGTGTCTAATGCTCTGGTTGGGCTAGGTGCTCCTGCTGAGATTATTAGTCCGCTGGTGCAAAATCTTCCAAAATTATGGGATCTTTACAACAACTATGGAATGATAATGCTCGAATTAAATCCAATTAGGATGATGCCAGGCAAAGGCGGACGGTATGCTCCCCTCGCTTGTGATTTTAAATGTGGTTTTGATCAGGACGACCCGGCTTGGAAACGTCTAGAATTACCAGCCCACGTTTTTGCATCAGACAATACGGAGTTTGAGCAGGAGATCAATCAACTGCGTACCTATCAGGGGCAAAGTGATGTTTATGTTATCAATGATCAAGGTAATATCACCGCACCCACATTTGGAGGCGGTGCTAATGCGATGGTTACCGAATTGCTTGGTGAAGCTGCGACCATTTCCTCCGATTTTGGTGGGAACCCTCCTTACGAAAAGATGAATGAAATTTCACGGATTACTTTTAAACATTGGCTTCAACAGTCAAACGTTTTGTTCATCATCGGAGGTAAAGCGAACAACACCGACATTTATGAAACCTTTCGCGCAATAGGTGATGGGCTACGGTCATATTTTCAGACTAATGGACCCAAACCGCTGTTTGTTGTGGTTGGCCGTGGTGGGCCCAACTTGGTGCGTGGCATGGGTTACTTGCGAGACGTTCTGGAGTCGTTAGGGATTCCTTATCGGTTTTTTGGGCACGATAGTGCAATGTCCGAAGTTATTAATTACGCCATGGCAATAAATACATGGATGATGAACGGTGGCAAGGAAGAGATTGCAACAAAAATGAACATTAAGTAAATCCCATCAATCTATTAATGGGTGTAATTGGAGGATATTAATAATGCATGAACAAGGTATAGAGGATTTCCCCTACTATGTAGGCATCAATTCATTGAGCGAACTTGCTACTAAAGATGACAGAGTAGTTGTTCTCAATATTCTAGGCAAAGAAAGTTCTGGCGTAACACCAGTTAGCCATGATTATTCAGGTGGAAACATTGTATTTGGAACGGGCCCAGGTAAATCGGGAAAATTTCTTGCGACTAAAACTGGAAAAATTCCAGTTTATAATTCTATTAAAGAGGGGATGAAAGCAGGGCATAAATTTAACACCGTAGTTGTTTACCTTCCTCCTGCAGGGGTGAAAGATGGAATTGAAGAAGCAGTAAGGGCTAACCCAGATCTAAAAAAAGCTATCATACTCACGGAAAAAGTTGCGGTTAAAGACTCTCGTATTATGCGGGCTATTTGTCAGACTAGTGGTGTTGATCTTTTTGGCGGGAACTGTTTAGGACTTGCCGATTCTTGGAACCATGTTCGTTTAGGTGGGGCGCTTGGTGGCAACAGCCCAGAAGAATCGCTTATCAAGGGATCGACCGCGATTTTTTCTAACTCTGGAAACTTTACCACGACTATTGCCGTTTACCTTTCAACCGCAGGGTGGGGTACTACGACTTCTGTATCCAGTGGTAAGGATGTTTATATCCAATACGGACCGAAAGAATTTCTTTATGCCTTAGACAGAGATGACCGCTCACAGTCTGCTGTTATATATAGTGAGCCAGGCGGGTATTATGAGAAAGATATTAAAACCGATAAACCAATAGTTGCTTGTGTCGTGGGTCGATGGAAAGCAAAACTGAGTAAAGCCTGTGGCCATGCGGGATCCCTTGCGGGTTCTGGCGATGACGCTGTGGCCAAGGAGAACTGGTTCATGGATTATTTTGGTGTTGATCGTATTTATACCCCAGAAAACCCAGTTGTTTCTAAAAAAGGAGCGCTGGTAACCAATATAGCTCATATCCCGGAAGCATTAACCGCTGTTATGAAGTTAAACGGTAAAGATCCCGACTTTGCCCCAAAGGGAAGCCTGTCTCTTAAGAGCTGGTTTGGTAATAATCAGGGGTTGAACCTCCCAAAAGAATTAGATGTGCCGATTGTTGAGGCCATCTCACCCTACAATGAACAAATTGCCGCTCTCGAAAAACAGGTAGGTGCTCAGTATCGAAGAGAAACCCTTAAGGACACTAGTGGTGCTTCGATGATGGACCCAAAAACTCAGGTTTCGAAAATTCATCAGACTTCTATTCTTGACGCGTCCAAGAAAACGTTTGAAGCCAATTTAGTATTTGCTCTTTGTCGTGAGTACCCTGATAAGTATGGTGAAAAAATCGTCAATATCGCTCTTAACACCTACGTCAATCAACGTGGGCAAGCCACCCTAGCGGCAGCAGAGGCTTCACGTGAAAATGGCAATTCGCCCAATACAGTGGTCTCTGGGGCGGTAGCTATAGTCGGTAAAAAAATGGTTGAACCCGCGATGGATGCCGCCAAAGCATTGTTGAACCTCTTTCAGTTTTCAAAATTCAACGATGCGACCAGTGATTTCGATTATACTGAAGAGTTGCAAGCTGCTAAATTGCACAAGAGTGTTCTTCTCAACAATGCAGACGATGCGTGTGCAGATAAGATGACCGCTTGTCTCAGCCAGGACGTACAATCGGTATTTATCAAGTTTCTATTGGAATTTGCAAAGCAGGAGGGAGGTAAACCTTCGACAGATGCAATGATTGCCGCCATCTGGATGACTCTCGGTTGGAAGGGAATGAAGTCCAAGAAAATTACTAAGGGCACTATCACTCGGCTTCCCTGGTACTCGCGTATCTACAGTACTATCGTGGGTGTTGTCGCCTCTGTTGACAAACATGGTGAAGATAGTTTCTGTGGAGTTAAGCTTGAAGATCTAATTTCTAACTTTTCTTTCACTCGAACGGCGTTTCTGTCGCTCATGGGGCGCGAGCCGACCGATGACGAATTATTCGAATTTCAGGTTTTACTTGGACTCATTATTACGAATGGACCAGGTACCATTTCCGCTCAGGGTTCAAAAGGTGCTGTGAGCGCAGACGGACCCGAAATGCCCGGACGCGTGCAGGTGAATAAGGCATTTATCGGATTCCTCACACATACCGGGTTTGCTCATGGAGGGAATGGTTACGAAGCGGCGGCATTTCTTATCGAGCAGTTTAAAGACACCGACCTCAAATCTGCAGATGATAAAAACCATGGTCTTGACCTCGATGCGATGGCTCTGGAATATTCCAATAAGTATAAAGCTTATAAAGCGGAACAGAAAGCCATTGGAAATTTAGAATACGCCAAAGTGCCCTGTATCAACCATCCTATTTTTAAAGGCAAGGATGTCAATTTTGATCCGCGTGAAGAGTTTGTACGCAAGCTATTTGCTGAAAAAGGAATTGGTAATGTGTTCCTTGAATTTTACCACTCAATTGTTAATGCAATGTTTAAAGCTAAGGTTAGTAAGAACGTTTATTGTGTGAATATTGATGCCGTAATTGCTGTAATCCTGCTTAAGATGGTTTGGGGGGAGTATAAAGCTGGTAAAATGGCCGAAGAAGATATCGAAACATCTAGCTTCGCCACGTTTCTTTTCGGTCGAATGATTGGATGCGCTGCCGAAATTGATGACCATACTTTCCGTGGCAAGAATATGGATACTCGCACACCAGCGAGCAAATGTTCCTATGTCGGTTAATTCACAGGGTACAATAACCCCCTTCCTGATTTTTCGGGAAGGGGGTTTTTTGTTTTTAAGATTTCAATGATACCTTTCCACCTCAAATCGGTACATTTGGTAAGGGGCACTTTTTTTTATGTTTCCTTTTTTAAGGCAAAGGTCGATTTGCCTTTGCGCAGTGTCTATCCCCTCCAAGTCAGGTAGCAGGATTCCCTGATTACTCTCGTGCTTTATAGATAAACCATATTGTCTTGGATTGAGGTGTCCTGGGCCATCAACAGCTTCTAAAGGGGTTAGTACATCGACGCTAAATAGTAACTGATCTAGCTCTTCTCTTGTTACCGACTTGAATCTTGGGTCACGAGTGGCCGCGTTGATAGCATTCTGGATAATTTCTAGCGCCAGGTTGTCCTGATTTGGTATGGGTGTACCTATGCATCCGCGTAGTTCACGGCTAATTTTTTTTTTAATAGACACAAAAACACCAGATTTCCGATTCATCCCATCAGGTATGGGGGAGGGACATGGCATTGTTTTTCCTTCACTAAGGAAATAGCGAACAGCCTGAACGGCTAGCCTAACATAGGGATGAGTATCCATGCGTAACTCATAAAAAATGATCCAATTTACAATGTATGTTTGTTAAAGCTTTATCGCAAGGGGGGGGGAGGGGATTAATTGAGATTAATGTCGGATTTTCAAGATCGTAGCACAGCATGGCGTTCATGAATGTAGTCTGCGACGGCGTCAAATGACTTTATGTATTCGGCCTGAGCAAAGGGGGTGGCCCTGATAGATGACTTAGCTCGCTCAAGGTAATCGCGAGCGAGTTCAAGGGTATACTCGATAGATTTGGTTTCACGCATACGTTCTAGTACATACTCAAAATCTTTTTGTGTAATATTTTTATTTTCTACGAATCCTTCTATTTCCTTTTTGAGGGAAAGGTCGGAATTTTGATACAGGTGGAGTAAGGGTAGAGTGACATGTCCCTCTTGAAAATCGTTCCCTGGGGGTTTCCCCAGCTGGTCTTCTTCGCTATCATAATCCATCGCGTCGTCCATCAATTGGAAAGCCATACCAAATTGTCTGCCGAATTCGACTAGTGCTATTTCTTGATCGGGGTTTGCTTCAGAAAGCAATGCCGCTAGTTTGCAGCTCAGAGACATCATGGATGCCGTTTTGCGAAAAATAACATTCAGACAATGCTCTTCAGAAACTGACAATTTTCGGGCCTGACTGTATTCCATGAGCCCGCCTTCGACAAGAAATTTTGTTGCCTCTGAAACCGCTTTGATGACATGCGAATCGCAGTCCGCAGCTAGCATAAGTACAGATCGAGAAATTAGGAAATCACCTACAAGGATGCTGGCGTCGCTTCCCCATTTAGCATTGACCGTTTGACGCCCCCGCCTGACCGTAGTTTCATCCACTACGTCATCATGGAGTAGAGTGGCCGAATGGATGTATTCGACCACACAACCATGGCGGATGACCCGCTCGTTTATTTCTTGGCCACAAAGCTTGGTACCAATCATTAGGATAAGGGGACGTATGCGCTTGCCACCATTTTTCAGCAGATAGTCCCCTATGCCAGGAATTAATGAAACGTCCGATTGGTAGTTCTCCTGAATAGAAGTTTCTATTCGCGCAAGATCTTCTTTAAAAAGCCTAGTAACGTCGCTAAAATCCATAAGAAAAATTTTACCTGAGAATTGCTAAGAAGATAGAAGAGTATTTGCCGAATACTCCCATAGTCGACTGTTTTTTCAGTCGTTTATGATATGAAAACTCTTATATTTAGGGGAATTTTACTATTTTGTCAAGGCAATATTCTGGGAAAGTAGGCTCTAAATCTAACTAGGTAAGGGTATATGATTGATGTATCAAGTCTTGTTTAGAGTCTATAATCATAGGGCGATCTTTCCCAAGTTATATAATGTTAAATATTCATGAAAGCAAAGATATCAAAATCAAATCAATCAGCTCGTAGCGCAACCGATTTGCCAACGGTTTCGGTTGTGATACCCACATATAATCGAGCATTGCGATTGGGTGAAACTTTGCGTTCGGTTTTAAAGCAGACCTATCAGGACTTTGAACTTATTGTGGTTGATGATGGTTCCACTGATAACACTTCAAAAATGATACGATCATTTCCTGATGTGCGATATTTTTTTTTGAATGAAAATCATGGTGTTTCCAGAGCGCGTAATGAAGGTCTAGCCTATGCCAAAGGCCGATACATTTGTTTTCTAGACTCTGATGACTTATGGGACGAAAAAAAACTACAGACTCAAGTGCAGTGGATGGAAAAGAATATCGATTGCCAAGTATGTTACACCGACGAGATATGGGTCCGCAAAGGTGTCCGTGTAAATCCAATGAACAAGCACCGTAAATATTCCGGTGATATATTTCGTCATTGTTTATCCCTGTGTATAGTGAGCCCGTCTTCAGCTATGCTCCGTACCAAACTATTTGATGAAATCGGAAACTTTGATGAGTCACTACCAGCTTGCGAAGATTACGATTTGTGGCTTCGAATTGCCATGAAATACACGTTCCATTTTATCGAAGAACCCCTTATTATTAAACAGGGTGGCCATGCAGACCAGCTATCACGAAAGTATTGGGGCATGGATCGATTCCGTGTCGCTGTTTTAAAAAAACTCCTAGACCATAATTCCTTGAAAGGAGAGCGTTTGCAATTAACTCGCTCTGCATTGGTAGAAAAGTGTTCCGTTTTGATTAATGGATTTGCGAAACGTAGCAAAAAAGAAGAAGAACTTAACTACCGGGCCCTTCTTGAAAAATACAATTACTAATTCATGAAATTGGTCACCTTCAAAAGCCTGGTTATTTCCCTTCTGAGTGTTGGGACACTTTGGGTTTATTTGGAAAATTCATTGCAGGCAAAGGAAAAACCTCAGGAGGCGATGGAACGTATCCGCACCTTTTCCGTAAGCATTCTGGAAAAAGCTCTGCGAAGCGAAAACGCTTTTATTCGCAGTGCTGCCGCACGTGCTGCGGGTGAATCTGAATATTCTGAACTCATTCCATTCCTCAAAAAAGCAGCGAAGGATCCTTACCATACAACACGTTTGTTTGCCTTACAGGGAATCAAGAAAGTTTCGTTGGACGAAGCCCGCTCTTTAGCCATTAGCATGACGCAGGACCTCAATGCATGGGTGCGAGGGACCGCCATTGAAATACTTGGGGACTTGGGCGATGGAAAATCAGGAAACCTTATCCGACCGCACCTTAAGTCACCAGATCGGGCAGTACGTTATGCTGCTGCAGGGGCATTGTTCAAGTTGGGTGACCAAAATCAATTGGACGTTCTTTTAGATGGACTCAAAGGAGGTAACTCTGTAGACCGTTATCAGGCTATAGGATATCTTGGAAAAATAGGCACTAAAGAAGTTATTCCTTATCTAGAGAGTTTGCTGGACGGTAATGACGACGAAATTGTGTTTTATAGTTTGAAAGCCATTGGTAAAAATGTCGGTAAGAGTATTTTGCCTCAATTGATACACCTAACCAAGCATCGTAATCCATCACTGCGTTATCAGTCGGCTCTAATTATCGGGGAACTTAGCGGTGTTTCCGGACTTGAAACTCTTCGCTTTCTTTGCGCCGACGAAGATCCGATGGTACGTTTGTCTGCGGCTGTGGCTATCAATAGAAAAGGAAGTGATTATTGCGTTGAGGTTTTTTCGGATACAATCAATGATGCAGATTATGGAATACGCAGTACAGCGGCAAGAGTTTTAGGAGAATTAGAGTTTTCTGATAGGGAACAATTGCTATCGATTGCGCTTATGGATAAAAATATCAGAGTACGCACTTCCGCTACGAGAGCCGTGGGAATGATGGGTGGCGCTAGAGCTTTTCCACTATTATTAAGTAAGTTAGAAGATTCTCAGGAGGTGGTACGAACTTACGCTGCGGGTAATCTGATCAAACTTATGAACTGATTAATCAGATTTTGCATAGAGATCATCGTTCTCCTGAGTTTTGCTCCATCTATGGGAATCGAAGGTCCTTGTTATCACCTTTAAAACATATATATGCTGAAATATTTTTTTAAGAGATTGTTGCACGGTATTCCAGTTTTGATTGCAGTGGCCACGCTCACCTTCATCATTATGCGCCTAGTTCCAGGCGGTCCATTTGATGAAGAAAAGAAACTTCCTCCTGAGATTCTCGCCAATATTAAGGCCAAGTATCACCTGGACCAGCCAGTAATTACTCAATATTTGCTATATCTGAGACAACTGGTTCAAGGTGACATGGGTCCTTCCTATAAATATATAGGTCGAGATGTCAGTGATATTATATCCGATACTTTTCCCGTGTCGATAACTTTGGGATTGTTGGCTATGCTTGTCGTTTTAGGAGTAGGAATTCCTGTGGGTGTGTGGTCGGCTTATCGCCAGAATTCAATCGTAGATCGTGGTTGTGTTTTTTTTTCTACACTGGGAATTTCTGTTCCCAGTTTTGTTTTGGGTACATTGCTAGTTTGGTTAATGTCCCACGAACTAAATTGGTTTCCTCCTGCATTGTGGGAAGGACCACGCCATATGATTCTACCTGCACTTGCACTAGGTGCACCTTTTAGTGGTTATATTGCTCGGTTGACTCGTTCGGCAGTATTGGAAGTGTTGGCTTCTGACTATATCCGTACGGCTCGAGCTAAAGGACTTACAGAACCGATTATTCTTTTCAAACACACTCTAAAGAACTCGATTTATCCAATCGTTTCGGTGGTGGGACCTTTGACCGCTGGTCTTGTGACAGGTTCATTCGTAATTGAATTTATATTCTCGATTCCTGGCATGGGGAGTTTTTTCATTACTGCTGTAACAAACAGGGATTATCCACTTATTATGGGTGTGACCTTGGTTTATGCACTATTGATCGTTTTGGCAAACATCTTGGTAGATATTATTTATATGTGGCTTGATCCTAGAGTGAGAGTATGAATTTGTTATCAAAATTAAGTGTTGGATTTTTGTTCGTAGTCATTTCAGCAGCAGTTTTCGCTCCTTGGATTGCTCCTTACTCTTATGAAACTCAGGATACTTTTAATACGCTGGCAACACCGAGTTTAAACCACTTGATGGGGACTGATCGGTTGGGGCGCGACTTATTTTCTCGCCTTATATATGGAACCCGTGTTTCATTATTTATCGGCGTTTCAACTACCCTGTTAGCACTTTTCGTAGGTACCATATATGGGGCGGTTTCTGGTTATGCGGGGGGGCGCACGGATAGCGTGATGATGCGTTTTGTTGATGTGATATTTGCTCTTCCCGATATGTTAATGATTATACTCATCACAGTGATGATGGGGCGAGGTGTCTCAGGCGTGTTTATAGCTCTTACGCTTGTAAGTTGGGTGACAGTTGCCCGTCTAGTACGTGGAGAGGTTTTACGCATTAAAGAGTACACCTACGTAGAAGCTGCCCATGCTCTGGGTTCAGGAAATTTTAGGATTCTTACTCAGGAGGTATTGCCAAACATTTTGGGTTTACTGGTAGTTACCCTAACGTTCAGAATTCCTGTCGCAATCCTAGCTGAATCCACCTTAAGTTTTATTGGCTTGGGAATCGCCCCACCATTCAGCAGTTGGGGAACTTTAGCCAACGAAGGATGGCAGGCTATAAAGTTTTATCCTCACCTTATTCTCTTTCCATCACTTGCTATTTTTTTGACTATCTTAAGTTTCAATTTTTTGGGAGATGGACTAAGGGATTATTTAGACCCACGCAACCAAGCTCGATTTGGATAAAGCACAATTAATGTTGGGGAAGTTATTTTGAGCAAACAGGTGTTTTCTTTTAATCGATTAGAAATTCGGCTAAAATGAGGATAACGGTTTGAAAATTCGACTTCTAATAACTTATTGGATCTATTAATTTTATTCTGTTTTTTTTTAACGTTGAATCGTGAAAAATTAACGAATTGACAGGGACAAAGAATCATTATAAATTAGCGCGATTTAAAATCCCTAAGAGCGTAGGCTATTTTGAGGTTAAGCCATGAGTAGAATCAAAGATGATTTGGTATGCGAAATTATACGTGTTTCCCAAACCAATTTATTAGGCAAGAAAAAAGCCGAGTGTAGTCTGAAGTCTGGGGACGATGTCGTTATGGATTGGGTTCGGAATAATGCTGCAAGTTACCGCAAGGACTTTAAAGAGTATTTAGATTTTTATTCCTCGGCAGAGCTTGGGGAAATGTTGAGCGAGTTGACCCAGTCTAATAAAGACTTGAGTGAGATTTTGGAAGATTACCCTCAGAATAACTCAAAATCTAAAATTTCTGAATAAGGAATCTAAGATAGTTTAAGGAGTTATAGTATGGCCGAAACAGAACCTTCTGGAGATGTTGCGTCTCCAACCGAAAAAGCAAGTGAAGAAAAGAAAACCAAACCGGCCGTTACAAAAAAACCTACTCCTGAGCTTAAACCCTTCGTAGACAACGGTAATGGTACCGTCACTGATCCCAATACTGGATTAATATGGAAAAAAACTGACGCGTGGCTGGACACTCACAAATTTTATACTTGGCAGGCCCACCGTGAGTATGTGGATAAGGTCAATAAAGAAAAGTTTGCTGGGTATGATAACTGGAGAATCCCGAGCAAGGCCGAAGCGGTATCCCTGGTTGACAAAACTGGGACTAAACAATGCGAGGATAAAAACGGAACAATGTTTCCAATTGATCCTATTTTCGATGAGGGATGTGTTTCTAATACCTGGATCATTGAATGTTCGGATGAAAAGATCATTCGCTTTGATTTGAAGATCGGTATAGACACAGTTTACCCAGGCCAAGATGTTTGGGGTTCTGTTCGTTTGGTTAGCAAACCGGGGGAATCTGCAGCTAAGGTTGGAGAGGAACCTGCTACTCCTACACCAGGTGTAGGAGAAGAGAAACCCGCTACCAAAGATTCAGCTTCCACAGCAACTACTGCACCTGTAGCATCCACTAAGCCAGCAGGTTCGGTGCCACGCCCAATAAGTAGAGAAGTGTCTGAAGAACAAAAGGCTATCTTAAAAGCACGCGCTAAGGCTTTTGCTGAATCGAAAAAGAAAAAATAAAGTTCCTGATTAATTACCCCTCTTTCAACCATTTTTTGACTACTGCTGTTGTTTGCGCGGTATTGCGCTTAGCCATCTCCTCAGCGTACATTTTCGCCCACATTGGATTGTCAGGCCCCATTAACTTTGACCTATCAAGTGGGCGACGGGGTTTTTTCTTTTTTTTTACGGGTTTTTTGCCTAGATAAAGAGCGTGTTTGCCATACTGTTTACTCCTAAAAACAACAGCAAGTATTAGGGCAAGGATGGTAGTTATTAAAATAACTATAAAAACAGATTTCATTAAATTCAGGGTTCCATTATTACAAATTTGATAATTAGGTCACCGCGCTTTTTTCCCCATAAGATAGCGGCCCCATTCCCAGGAATACGTAATTCCTCCCCAGTAAGAGTGCATTCTTCAACTTCTATGGTTTTAACGGCATCCAGTGTTTGAATATCAAGTTTTCCGCCCTTTTCGGCCAATTTGGCAGAAATAGGGATTTCTGCATAAATGTCACTTTTTTTCCGTTTGAAGACAGGGTGAGGCCTAGTGCAGACTTTCAGGAATAAATCACCCGCTGGGCCACCGTTAATTCCTTCACCTCCTTTATCTTGAATTCGGAGTACATATTGATCTGCGACACCAGGCGGGATTTTAACACCCAAAAGGGCTTCTTTTACAATCTGACGTTTTCCTTGGCATTCATCACAGATTTTTTCTCCACACTCACCAGAACCGCCACAACTTTCACAGCCAACATATTTTTCATAGCTATAGGGGATGGTTCCACCTAGTGCTACAGTTACAAACTCGACATCTACCATAAACTGAAGGTCAAATCCCCGCGTAGGGGCATTGGGATCGTGCGGTTGAGGATCTTCTGCTGCTGTTTGGCGAAACGGTCCTTCTTGTCGAGCCTCATTTTGTGATTCATCGTCTCCAAATCCATATCCCCAACGGTCGGATCCCGGCGAACCCCAACCCCTGGATGATTTTCTTCTTGGGGTTCCTTTTTGAGAGCGTTTGCGGTCATATTCTTTTCGCTTGTTTGCATCACTTAATATACTATAAGCCTCGGACAGAACTTTGAATTGGTTTTCCGACTTCTTGCTTCCGCTATTAGCATCTGGGTGAAATATTTTCGCTCTTTCACGGTAATTTTTTTTTATATCACTGGGTTTAGCGTCTTTGGTAACACCAAGAATTTTATAGTAATTTCTTTGAGGCATAGTTTTTTTGGGTTTTCTGCCAAAAAATAGAGCAATTTAATAATAGCTCTTTCATTTTATAAGGATTTCGATGTAAGTTCAACTTCCTACCTCGGTTGTTACGCTATGAGATAAGATATTGTTATCCTAGGATAGGCTATCTTAGCTGACTACAATTTAGCAAAAATAATTAGTTATTTAATGAAGGGTGGCCGATATTTTATTGATATCTGTCTTAGTTGTCTTAGTTGTTTTAGGTTGTTTTAATTTAGATGGCTTAACATATTCATATTTTGTGGATAGCTGTTAAAAAATCTTTAATATATGCGCGACGTTATTTCACCAGACTCAAAGGCTTCTTCACTACCGTTTTCCTGGCTTAGGACGAGTTGGCCAGCATCATTAAGGCGCTTAGCTATACCTGATATGATGGTAGACCCTCGTTTAATAGAGATCTTTTTCCCAAACAAGTCTGTATTGAGGCGCCACTTTTCAATCATTGATTGTTTGCCCTTGGTTAAATAGGTTTGATACTCTCTATCTAAGTTCATTAGAAATGATTGAATAATAGTTAATCGATCTACTGATAATCCATTTACTATCCTGAGAGAGGTGGCAGAATTTTTTAAATTTTCTGGAAACTGTTCTGGTAGGTGATTTACATTGATGCCAATGCCGATAATTAGACCATTAGGTTCTATTCGATTTTGTACCAGTTCGCATAATAATCCGCTCACTTTTTGTTTACTGATGACTATATCATTGGGCCATTTCAAGCTGGCGCGCTGATGGCTAAATTCATTGATGGTTAAGACGGCTGCAACACCAGCTAGTATGGTAAAAATTGAAGAATGGTCAGGCGCAAATTGTGGTTTCAATAGTACTGATAAATAAATTCCTACTTTAGATGGAGAATACCAGGTTCTTCCCAGTCTACCACGGCCTTTTGTTTGCGATTCGGCTATCACGACTAGGCCCTCTTCTGCGCCATTTAGTAAATATTTTTTAACTAGGTTATTGGTAGAGTCGATTTCAGGAAGAACCATTACAACAGAACCAATACGAGTACAATTTAGATTGTTTTTAATGTTTGCTGCATCAGACTCAAAATCGTAAATCATGAATTATTTCCTAATTGTTTTAGGAGGCCTACTATTCTAATAATATGGTCGAATTTTAAAGACAAAATTGATAGATTCCAACCAGAATAAATGTTTAGGTACAAAACCATGAACAACAGCTCATTTGGATCAAAAAAATCAAAAAATTGATTGAAAAACATTTAAAATACTGCTAATAAAGCAATGTTCGTAAGATGGCGAGTGGCCTAGGACCTAATTAAATGAGCTGTTTTTTTTTCTTTATTCGTGGAGAGTTAGAATGAAAAGATTTGCTGGCATATTTCTCTTAATGCTATTAACCGCAATTGCGGCTACCGGTTGTTATGGTGGCGGTGGTGGATGTCCCCATGGCCAGTGCGATGAGGCACACAGTCCAAAACCACCAGAAAAATAATTTTACCAAATATA
>Ga0315336_1003578_pt1 | contig 20319 bp, 21 predicted proteins | sample ASW5metaG_FD_204512 | JGI IMG/M metagenome (GOLD analysis project Ga0315336, IMG submission 204512) | Ammonia-oxidizing marine archaeal communities from Monterey Bay, California, United States - ASW #5 | ecosystem: Environmental > Aquatic > Marine > Intertidal zone | place: USA: California... | reverse complement strand
GCCCAATCCTTTAGTTATCGCTCGGGCGATAAATTCCTGGCTGCAGCTGAGGGCCGCAGCAACCAACTCGCCGTTTTCTTAGATAGTACGGGTCGTGCTTATAGTCTTCCGGCGCACACGCTTCCCTCTGCACGAGGTCAAGGTGAGCCGCTTTCCGGACATCTCAACCCGCCAGATGGCTCAAGTTTTCGTGCAGTCGTTATTGGCGCACCGGACGAACTTTGGGTTCTTGCGTCATCTGCAGGATACGGCTTTATAGCTAAATTAGGGGATCTTTATTCTCGAAATAGGGCAGGCAAGGTGGTCGTCACAGTTCCCAAGGGAGCATCCGTGGTTCCCGCCGCCGTGCTTGAGGAGGGCAGCGCAATGCTGGCTGCGGCATCAAGTGATGGAAGGTTGCTAGTATTTTCTCTTGAGGACTTGGCTGAACTTGCGCGCGGCAAAGGCAATAAAATTATTGGCTTACCTAAGGGCAGTGAGGAAGTAAGTCTGGCGAGCATCTGTGCATTATCACAAGGACAGGCGCTCATGGTTGAGTCAGGTCAGCGCCACATGACACTGAAGCCGAAGGATCTTGAGCGTTACATGGGAAGCCGTGGCAGGAGAGGCGCAGCGCTTCCGCGTGGCTGGCGCAAGGTTGACCGTCTCACATCAATATCTACTGGCTGAGGTGCAGGAAAGGGATCTGAAAACAGCACTTAAGCCATTGTTATCTTACTTAACTCCCCAGGAACCTCTCTAACGAGTTTAGGAACCAGATAGCCCGGCAGGCTTTTTTTTATTGTGGTAATGAGTTCCCTGGCAAAACTGTCATCTACTTTATAATGTTGTGTACCTGCTACGGGATCTAATAAGTGCAGATAATAAGGTAGTACCCCACACTCGAATAAACGTTCGCTTAGTTTTTTTAATACAGCGGCTTCATCATTGATTCCTTTTAGCAGAACGGATTGATTCAACAGCATAGATCCGGTGGACCGAAGTTTTTGTAATCCCTCCATTACTTCATTATTGATCTCATTAGGGTGATTACAATGAACAACAATAACAATTGGCAAATTCATTTTGTCAATTAGATTTAGAAGTCCTTGATCAATACGCTCGGGCAGGATGATTGGAAAACGTGTATGCACTCGCACGACTTCCACCGATTTGATATGGGCCAAACTAACAAAGAGTTTTTCCAGACGTTCGGTAGACAGGCTTAAAGGATCTCCACCAGATAAAATTATCTCTTTTATGTCTTCATTCTTTTTTATGTGTTGCATTGTTTTGTCCCATTGTCCTGGGGACGTAATATTGGCCTTGTAGGGGAAGTGGCGCCGAAAACAGTAGCGACAGTGGACAGGGCATGCTGCAGTAGTGATTAATAATGCGCGATTTGGATATTTTTTTAAGAAACCATGCTGGGCCAGAGTGAATTCTTGGAGTGGGTCAGGCACAAAATCAGAGCTTGTATTTTTTTCTTCTGTGTCCGGTAGTACCTGTTTGAGAAGCGGGTCATGGGGGTCATTTTTGTTCATTCGAGCCGCGAAATTTTTTGGTACAAGCATTGGAAATTGTCCATTCTTTGGCTCGAAGTATTTTATTTTTTTTGGGTCAAGATCCAGGAATTCTAATAGTTCCGAGGCGCTTCGAATTGCATCACCTAGTGCGGCTTTCCAAGGTAGAGTTTTGGGGATGGCGGCTTTACTATGGTAGGTGTATTGCACAATATTCGATTCCTTGGTATCAGTCGTTATTATCCACTGTCAGCGCCTGTCAGCCAGAAGAATTTTGGCAGTTCTACCATATTTCGGAAATTGATTATTAAGATTGGAGAATCAAATGGCTAGTTATGGCACTAATGAATTTCGTGGTGGACTGAAGATTCTCATCGATGGTGATCCATGTGTGATCGTGGAAAATGAGTTTGTTAAGCCCGGAAAAGGCCAAGCATTCAACCGGGTGAAGATTCGAAATTTGAAGACTGGGCGTGTGGTTGACAAGACATTCAAATCGGGAGAATCGGTAGAGGTAGCCGATGTAGTTGAACAAGAAATGCAATACCTCTATGCGACTGGGGATTTTTGGTATTTTATGTCAGAGACCTACGAGCAGTTTCCTGCAGACCAAGTAGCCGTTGGTGATGCCAAGCAGTGGCTGAAGGAAGAAGACACGTGTCTTGTTACTCTTTGGAATGGAGTTCCCCTGCTTGTGTCTCCACCCAATTTCGTTGAGCTAGTTATTGTTGAAACTGATCCTGGCGTTCGGGGTGATACTGCCCAGGGTGGTACCAAGCCAGCTAATCTAGAGACTGGTGCGGTAATTAGGGTGCCACTATTTGTTGAGCAAGGTGAAGTTGTTAAAGTGGATACCCGCACGGGTGAGTATGTATCTCGAGCCAAGGAATAACGGCTAAGGAAAGTAGAGAGAGGAAGCCTTGGATAAATAATGCTTCTTTCACATACATTTCTCAGAATATCTCCACTTAGGGAACTTAGGGAACTTAGGGAACTCAGGGAATTGGGCTAAATACTATTTCTGCTCCTATCCTGCCTTTGCTCTTGCCTCTTTTGCTGCTTTCCTTTCCTCATAGAGAGCTTCTATGGAAATTCCCCGCTGGTTAGCTTCTTTTTTATCTTCTTCTGCTTTATTAATAGCTCTTGAAACAGATTTTCTTGGCTCAAAATTAAGATGATATCTTATTAAATCTCCTATTCTTGGATAAATATCATTGTGCTTTGCTCCAAATCTTACCCACCCAGTTTTCGAATCAAAGGTTCCTGCATCTAAGTTAGTTCCAAGTGGAACATGAACATAATTCTCCATACCAGGAAAATCTTTATTTCTTTTTTCAAAATCAAGAAACAAAGCTCCCCATAGTTGATTTTTATGTGAAAAATCTATTTCATTGGTTGTTATTTTTGACCAAAGTTGTCCGAGATTTTCCTTATTTGAATCTACTTTGTGTCAAATATAAAATAACCAGGTAATTAATATTAGGTCTGGGTGGATTCAAAGTAAGTACTCGTCGGTTCTGTAATACCAGCCTGGAACGTCGAAGGTTTGACCCCCCTAATTCTTGCGTGACACAATCTTCCGCCCTGCTAGCGACCAATAAAGGAGCCTTAAATGCCGGTGATTCAATGTGACATTCGAGAAGGCTGGAGCGATGAACAGAAGAGCGCGCTTGCAGAGGGCATTACCGAAGTGGTAGCCAAAACGGGGAACGTAGCCATTCACAAGATTCATGTTGTTATTCGCGAAGCTCGGGGCCTGCACTATATGTTTGGTGGCGAGCACGTACCCGAATACGAACAACCGGGAGGCACCTAGCCCACCCTCGATTGCTGCAACTGTAGATCAAATCTAAGGTAAAGTTGTCTCAATGCATTGGGGCTCAGAATTAGTCGAGTTTATAGCCACTATAAAGGGTGCGCGAAGCTAATTGCTTTTGCTACATTCGGTAATTTCCCTACTAGCGCGACAATTCGATCGATCCCCATGGCCATCCCCGCACAAGTAGGCAGGCCGTTTTCCAGAGCAGCCAGCAACTTGTCATCTATGGGGGGAATTGGGCGCCTTTGGTGTTTTCTTTGCATGAGGGCCATTTCAAATCTGCTTCTTTGCTCCGTTGGATCGGTGAGTTCATCAAAGCCGTTCCCAATTTCGAGGCCTTGGAAGAAAACCTCAAAGCGTGCTGCAATTTGTTCCCCAGAATCACATTTAATGCGCGATAATTGTGCTTGATCGGCTGGAAAATCAAAGATAAAAGTGATAACGCTGGGATCCAGCGCAGGCAGAATTATACTAGAGAGAGCAAGATCTAATAGTCCGTTCCAATCTATTTCAGTTGGTATATCTATACCCTGAGCAGCCAATTTTTTGGCTAACTTAGTAGTTTTCTTGAGAGGATTTATAGCCAAATGTGTGTCAAAGGCTTCCCGGTAACTGAGGAAGTTGCTTGGCTCTAGCGAATAATGGTTTTTGAGCAAGGTTCTTAGGAGCAACTCTACCTCCTGCATTAGTTTCTTCTCGTCCCAACCCACCCGGTACCATTCCAGCATGGTGAATTCAGGTTGGTGCCAGCGCCCTAATTCTGCATCGCGAAAAACTTTGCAGAGCTGGTAGATGTCGCCTGATCCGGCTGCTAATAGACGCTTCATAGCATGCTCGGGCGAGGTATGGAGGTACAAGATTTCCTGTTTTGGTCCGGCCAATTGGGTCTCCAGGCTTTCCAGTCCAAGTTCCGGCGTGCCGGCGACTGACAGTACGGGAGTCTCTACTTCTAACACGGACCGCTCGGAAAAAAAGGAACGAACGTCAGATAGAACGGAAGCCCGTAGTTCGAGCGTCTTTTTGGTGGCTGTTGGTTGCCAGGACTTAGAATTCATTCAGCTTTGGAATGAACTATGTTAGCGAGGGGGTCACCCATGCGGACACTAATGTTTCGTTCAAGCTTTTCGTGCCAAAGAAGGTTATACGTCGGACAAATAACCACTACAGTGGAGCCAAGGTTAAATTGGGCTATCTCATCACCTCGCTCATAAAGATGTTTTCGCAAATTGGGATTCTTCCATAGAAGTGGCTTACCACTTTGGATTTCTCCTAAAAATTCAGTACTAATACTAGAGACATTTAATGCTCCTACCAGCACTAGCGTTACAGGCCCAATGGCCGTATCAAACCAACATATTACACGCTCGTTTCTACAGAAAAGACCTCTTATTGATTTTGCCGAAGATGGGTTTAGCGTTAGCCGCCGGCCCGGGATATAGCGCGTTCGCATCAAAAGTCCAGCCAAAGGTATGTGAATGCGATGGTAGTTCTCAGGTGCCAGGTAAAAGGTAGCGAAATAACCACCTAGGAAGGGCCGCGTCATTGCGGCCTTTTCTCCAAGGAGTACATCGAGCGGGTATTCGATGGCTTTGGCTTGAATTAATTGGCCATGCTTTATGGTGCCGAATTCTGTTAAACGGCCGTCTACCGGGCAGACAATTGTTTCTTCGTTTCCGGTTATTGTCCTAGCTTGAGGTTTGAGCTTGCGAGTAAAAAAATCATTGAATGTTTTGTATTTTTTAGGGTCAGATTGGACTGCCTCGCTGAGATTTACCGGGTATTGCTTAATAAACCAAGCGATTAATACGTTTTTGATAATAGGATTTGAAGACCGGGAAATGCAGTAGATTAAGCTTGAAATTAGTTTTTGGGGCAGTAAGTGCTGCAATGAGGCCCAGGAAATCCATCTCATCATGTTGCCAGTCGTGGTGGATGCGCGAGATACTGCTTGCGAATCCTGAGAAAATCTTCTGCGATTGTAGCCGCGTTTACGGCAGTATTGTCTAGTCCACTAAATGTAGCTATTAATTCCCCTTTGGGGGCAATAACAAAAACGGTAGAGTTATGAATGACCGTGTAGTCTTGCTGTCCCGGATGCTGATGGATTTGCGTAGTTATCCCGAGTTTACCTAATAGCACTTGCAGCGCATCCGGATTGCCAGTTAATCCCACAAATTTTGGACTGAAATTATCTAGGTAAGAATCTATGCGCTCCGGTGTATCACGGTTTGAATCTACACTAACAAACAATACCTCTGGTAGATCAGCCCCCTGACTTTCTAGGCTTGATGTGACCGTTGCCAGTTTTTGCAATGTAAAAGGGCAAATGTCTGGGCAGTGGGTAAAACCGAAAAACATGAGGCTGAAGTGTCCCAAAAGTCCTTCATTGGAATGAAAGTCGAGCCCTTTTTGGTCTGTCAAGGTGAATTCTGGCAAAGGCAGAGCCTCCTCATAAACCGTGGCAATTTCTGGATCAAGGGACGTTTTTTTCGCCCCCTGTAGCAGAACGATAGCGCCTGAAAAAATCACTACCGAAAACACAAGAAATTTGAGCATTAACCTGAGCATTGAATCCATTATCTCATATATGATGCGCAGTCCATGGATCTTAAGGAACTCAAGTCCGGACTCGAAAACGCACACAGTCACGAGCAGCGCGTAGAAAAGATAGCGCAATTTTTCGGGTCCAATAGTCTCGTCTTTGGTCATGGCACTGATAGTGCGGGCGGAGAGGCTTACTGGCTGGTTCGCCACTTACAGCACTGGAATGCAGATCATTGGATGTCTCCCCCAACACACGATCACATTGACGAAATTCTTGAAATAGCTCATTTGCGGGTCACAGAGCGCAGGCCACTTGCATATTTGCTAGGGAAAACTTGGTTTGCCGGGCTGGAATTTAATATTGATAGGCGGGCGCTGATTCCGCGCTCTCCCATGGCAGAGATTATTGAGCGTGGTTTTGCGCCATGGATTTCAGTGGGTAAGGGAGATCGGGTTCTTGATATTGGGACTGGAAGCGGATGTTTGGCTGTGTCGGCTGCCCACCATTGCCCAGGGATTTTAGTGGAGGCAACAGATGTATCTCTTGATGCTCTAGAGCTCGCTGAGGAAAATGTTAAGAAGCACGGATTTGAGGATTATATTTCGCTCATACAATCAGATCTTTTCGATGCGGTATGCGAAAAGTATGATGTTATTATCTCCAACCCACCCTACGTGCCACGTGCCCGGCTAGCGAGCCTTCCGGCCGAATACATAGAGGAGCCTGCGGTTGCATTGGATGGAGGGAGTAGTGGCCTTAATGTGGTTAACCGTATTCTAAGGGGCGCTGACGAGTTTTTACGTCCGGGTGGCGTGCTATTCATGGAAGTAGGGGAAATCGCACAGGCGTTTAGTAGGGCACACCCTAAGCTGCCTCTCACTTGGCTTGAGTTTGAACGGGGTGGTGAAGGCGTTTTTATGTTGACGCGCGAAGAATTGACTGGATACTTCAGGGGATGAATCAGGTGTAAATACGATGGCCGGCGATACTTTTGGAAAAATGTTCACTATTACTACCTTTGGGGAAAGCCACGGGCTCGCCATGGGTTGTGTTGTGGATGGCTGTCCACCAGGCCTTGCGCTTACTGAGGCTGATATTCAAAAGGACTTAGATAGGCGTCGGCCCGGGAGATCTCGGCATGTATCTCAACGAGCGGAACCTGATAGGGTAGAAATTCTCTCGGGTGTTTTTGAGGGGGTAACTACCGGCACCGCAATCGGCCTTCTAGTAAAGAACGTGGACCAGCGGTCCCGTGATTACAGCGACATCAAAGATACGTTCCGGCCTGGGCACGCAGATTATACCTATCAGCAAAAATATGGTGTTCGTGATTACCGTGGCGGCGGCCGCGCATCAGCCCGTGAAACGGTCATGCGAGTGGCGGCTGGTGCCATTGCCCGCAGGTACTTATCCGAAAATATGGGAGTAAATATTCACGGTTACCTGTCGCAACTGGGCTCACTGAAGTTGGACCCCGTAGACCTCAGTATTGTGGACGGGAACCCATTTTTCTGTGCGGATCCCGACCAAGTCGCGGTGCTGGAAAATTTTATGGATGAGTTACGCAAAAAAGGCGATTCGATTGGCGCGCGTATTAGTGTTGTAGCTTCTGGTGTGCCGCCTGGACTAGGCGAGCCTGTATTTGACAAGCTGGAAGCGGATCTTGCTCATGGTCTAATGAGTATAAATGCGGTCAAGGGTGTTGAGTTTGGTGACGGATTTGAGTGTGTTGAACAGCACGGAAGTGAGCATCGTGATGAGTTAAGGCCTGAGGGATTCGCAAGTAACTCTGCAGGTGGTACGCTCGGCGGCATTTCCTCTGGGCAGGATATTTTGGTCAGTATTGCGTTGAAGCCCACCTCCAGTATTCAGGTACCTGGTTCCACGGTCGATAAAAAAGGAAGTGCAGCAAAAATTGTGACGACCGGGCGCCATGATCCCTGTGTTGGGTTAAGGGCAACGCCTATTGCTGAGGCTATGGTGGCTTTGACGCTCATGGACCATTATTTGCGGCATCGTGGTCAAAATGCGGATGTTGAGTCTGCTACTCCGATAATTGGGGAAAAATAAAGGGCCTAAGATAGGCTTCTTAATTTTTTATTTGCGAAAGAGAAATATGTCTAGCACTTATGATATTGCAGTGGTGGGTGCCACTGGCTTGGTGGGTCGACAGATTATTCAGATTCTAGAAGAGCGGAAATTTCCTGTCGGCCGGCTATATCCATTGGCAAGCGAGCGCTCAGCAGGTGGCTTGATTCCGTTTAATCACAAAGATGAGGAAATCGAAGTTCTAGATAATTTTGATTTTAGGCAAGTACACTTGGCTCTTTTTTCTGCGGGCGGCACGGTTTCAGCAAAGTTTGCTCCAAAGGCAGCTAATGCAGGGGCTGTAGTAATCGATAATACATCACACTTTCGCAATGATGATGATATTCCCTTGGTTGTTCCTGAGGTCAACGTTGAGCGTATTGCTGACTATAAGGAGCGACGTATTATTGCTAACCCCAACTGTTCGACGATTCAAATGGTTGTGGCTCTCAAGCCCATTTACGATGCGGTGGGTATTCAGCGTATTAACGTGGCTACCTATCAGGCAGTTTCTGGAGCTGGTCGGAGTGCTTTGATCGCTTTATCTCAAGACAGTGTGGAGATACTGAACAGCAAGCAACCAGAAAATCGTGGAGAACAAAAGCTAGTGGCTTTTAATGCGGTACCCCAAATTGCAGAATTTTTAGATACGGGCTATACCGGAGAAGAGATGAAAATGATTTGGGAAACACAGAAGATTCTGGAAGATCAAAATATCATGATTAATCCGACATGTGTCCGAATTCCGGTTTACTATGGCCACTCAGAAGCGGTGCACATTGAAACTGAAAAAAAAATTACTGCTTTACAGGCTCGAAAGTTGCTTGATTCATCGCCTGGGATCTGCCTGATGGACGATTGGGAGAGGGGTGAATACCCTACTGCTGGACTGGATGCTGCTCATAGGGATGAGGTGTTTGTTGGGAGAATTCGGGAGGATTTATCGCATCCTTTGGGTTTAGATCTATGGGTAGTGTCAGACAATCTTCGTAAAGGAGCAGCACTCAATAGCGTCCAGATTGCGGAAATCTTAGTGGATCGGTTTATTTAGATTTTTTTAGCAAGGGAAAAACATTGGTTAGTTATTTAATCGCAGTTTTTGGGTTTATGGTCAGATCCAAACTATTAAGATTTTGTATGATAAAACGGCTGTCATGCTCGGTCGCAGTACCGTTTTTGATGATTCCTTATGCAGTGTGGTCACTGGAACTGGGTGATATAGAAGTTTGGTCGTCTATTGGTCAGCCCCTAGAGGCTGACATCCGCCTGATTTCTGAGACGCCCGACGAGGTAGCGGGATTGCGTGTGTCGCTGGCTGACCGAGAGGATTTTTTGCGCTATGAGCTTGATGATTCAATTCTAGATTCATCAATCCAATTTCGTGTAGCCCAAGATAGCTTTGGTCGTAATTTAATCCGGGTGAGTTCAAATCTATCTATTGGTCAATCCCCACTGTTTTTGTTGGTAGAGGCAGTGTGGACTGGGGGCCGCTCGATCCGTCCTTATACGGTTTTTCTTGACTCACAGAATTCTGTTTCCTCGGATGGCTTCTATGGTCCGGTTGGACCTGGCGAAACACTTTGGGCTATATCGGAGCGTCATTTACCTACTGGTGCGACCATGCACCAAATAATGGTTGCAACATACGAGGTTAACACTGAGGCCTTCGACGGTAACATGAATGTTCTCCTGCAAGGCGCTTTGTTGAGAATTGCAGAATCGACTGAAATCAGTGCCATATCCCCTATCGTTGCGACAACAGAAGTTCTACGTCAGAGAGAAGAGTGGGGTGGGGGTGGACAACAGGCACATTTAAGACTGCTAGTTCCTGAGGTTAGCAATGCACAGGAAACAACCAGTATTCCAATTGATGCAACTGTTGCCGGGGAGTTAGGTCAGCTACGAAGTGAAGTTGAGACGCTGAGAGAGCAACTTAATGAGACGATATCCGCACTGGACCAGATGAGACTTTTGGTGACTCGCAAAGACGCTCAGATTGAGGAATTATTAGCTCAGCCTAGTAATACTCAGATCTTGATAGATTCTGATTCGGAGATGGCTCTAGAGCCTGCGGTGACTCCCCCGAGATTACCAGACACACAGATAGTTATTAGGGAGCCTGAGAGTTTTTCATTTTTTTCCCAAATTTTAGGTTGGGCGAAGGATCCATTGGCTTGGATCGTGCTGGGTATCGCGGCCCTTGTGGGTACCGCTGTATGGTATTTACGCTATAGGAACGAGAACGTTCCTAATCTCGCGGGTCGCTTAGATGGACTGGAAGTTGTTGTTGATACAAGTTCAGACATGAAGGATCCTGCGGGTACACCGACTTTAGATGAAGTCAGTAGTAAGCTTGATCTTGCGAGAGCCTATATTGACATGGGTGATGTTGATGGCGCGCGTAATATTCTAGGGGAGATTTTGGATGTCGGTGATCAGCAGCAAAAGGAGGAGGCTCAGGGCCTCTTGAGTACGCTTAGCGCGTAAAGAGTGGTCGTGTACCGAATCTGACCAGTGGTGAGGATAGTGCTAGGGATAGAATATGATGGCACTGATTTCGTGGGTTGGCAGAGTCAGGCTACGGGTCGTAGTGTGCAGGATGCCCTTGCGGTTGGGGTGTCTGCGGTTGCGAATGAGTCAATCACAGTCAACGGTTCAGGCCGCACCGATGCTGGTGTACATGCGGCTCATCAAGTTGCCCATTTCGATACCACGGCAGATCGGGAATGCCATCAGTGGGTTTTAGGTATTAATTCAAATCTTCCCCCAGATGTTACGGTGCTTTGGGCCAAGGAAGTGCCGGCGAGTTTTGATGCTCGTCGGAGCGCAGTTTCTAGACACTATCGCTATGTAGTACTTCAGCGCTCAACTCGGCCGGCTGTTCTACGGCATCGGTGCTGGTGGTTACGTGAGTTGCTTGACTGCTCAGCTATGACGATGGCTGCGACCATGTGGCTTGGCGAGAATGATTTTAGTGCGTTTAGAGCATCGGGCTGTCAATCCAGTACACCTATGAGACATCTTCAATCCTTTGGTATTTATCACCGCAATTCACAAGTTACATTGGAATTTAAAGCAAATGCTTTTTTGCAGCATATGGTGAGAAATCTTGTCGGCGTATTAGTGAAAATTGGTTGTGGAAGAGCTAAGCCCTCTTGGGCAAAGGAAGTCTTGGTTAGTCTTGATCGCACTGAAGGTGGAGCTACGGCCCCGGCACATGGCCTTACCCTAATGGGTATTACCTATCCAAGGGAATATCAGATTCCACCTTCTTCTATGCATGAAGACCGAGTTTGTTAGGATGCTATCACTATGTTTAACCATCTCTTTATCGTCATTTTTGGTATGTATTTTCAAGTGATCTTATGAGTTGGTTTGACAAATTGATGCCCTCTCGGATCAAAACTGAGCGACCAAAGCGTTCGGTACCTGAGGGTTTATGGGTCAAATGCAGCTTATGTGATGCGCAACTTTACCGCGCAGAACTCCAGCGTAATCTCTTTGTTTGTCCGAAGTGCACATTTCATATGAGAATAGGAGCTCGTGAGCGCCTTGAGATGTTTCTTGACTCCGGAAAGAGCTATGAGATCGCCGCTAAGTTAGAGCCGCGTGATCCGCTGCGCTTTCGTGATAATAAGCGTTACCAAGAGCGTTTAAACCAAGCCCAAAAAACTACTGGTGAGCGCGACGCATTAGTGGTTATGGCTGGCAACCTGAAGACGATTCCCATAGTAGCAGCTGCATTCGAGTTTAGATTTATGGGTGGATCTATGGGTTCGGTAGTGGGGGAGCGTTTTAGTAGGGGTGTTTCTTATTGTATAGATCAGCATCGCCCTTTTATTTGTTTTTCTGCTAGTGGAGGTGCCCGTATGCAGGAAGCGTTGTTTTCCCTTCTGCAGATGGCTAAGACTAGCGCCGCCTTATCGTCGCTTGCTGAGGCTGGGCTGCCCTATATATCGATCATGACTGATCCTACAACTGGCGGTGTTTCGGCAAGCTTGGCATTACTAGGTGACATTAATATTGCTGAACCAAAGGCCCTGATTGGATTCGCTGGGCCACGTGTAATAGAGCAAACTGTCCGTGAGACCCTACCTGAGGGGTTCCAGACGGCAGAGTTTTTGTTGGAAAAAGGTGCGTTGGATATGATTGTTGATCGTCGTCATGTTCGCGATGAAGTAGCGCAGGTTTTAGCCAAGTTACTAGATCGTCCTACCGTGTCTTGAAAACTAAGCCCCACGTTAACAACGAGAACCTCGATACTCTCAAGGATTGGCTTAATTGGCTCGAGACTCTGCACCCGAAAGAAATTGAGCTCGGCTTAGAGCGTATCCGGTGTGTGTTGGGTGAGCTTTCTTTGGTTAAGCTACCTTTTCGTACGATTATCATAGGTGGTACTAACGGGAAAGGGTCTTGCGTGGCAATGCTGGACAGTATCTATCGTTGTGCGGGCTACCGAGTTGGTACTTTCACTTCTCCTCATCTTTGGCGGTTTAATGAACGGATTCGTTTTGACGGACAAGAGATTTGCGATGAGTCTCTGATAGAACTTTTTCGCTGCATAGAGAATGCTCGTGGTTTGATTACTTTGTCATATTTTGAGTATTCGGTGGTTGCAGCGCTCTTGCATTTTGTCAGAAATAAAGCTGAGTTAGCGCTTTTGGAGGTAGGCTTGGGAGGTAGGCTAGATGCAGTAAATACCATTGATGCGGATGCCAGTTTAGTAGTCAGCGTTGAACTTGACCATCAAGATTGGCTCGGTAAGGATCGAGAATCTATTGGTCGCGAGAAGGCAGGAATTTTCCGGTCTGGCAGGCCGGCAGTCGTAGCGGATCGTAATCCCCCTGAAAGTCTTCTGGTTCATGCACAACAACTGGGCAGTTCTTTGCGATTGATCGGTAGAGATTTTGATGGTTCTGGTGTTCGGGGTGGCTGGAACTACAAAGGTTGGGGGCCCAGTAAAGAGAATTTGCCGACCCTTTCATTTGGGGGCCAAGAGCAGCTGGATAATATGGCTGGCTGTCTAGCTATTATTGAATCGATGGATGAGCACTTACCAGTAGAATTACCTGTAATTTCACATGGTTTATCAACAGCTCAGATTGCAGGCCGTACGGACCGCCATGTTCGGGGGGACGTGGAATGGATTTTTGACGTGGCCCATAACCCTGCAGCTGCACGGGCCTTCTTGGATGCGGTGACCCAATTTCCCTCCCCAAGATATACATGGGCGATTTTTGCAATTATGAGAGATAAGGATCTATCGGGTGTAGTAGCATCCTTTATGGATGTTGTGGATCGGTGGATTGTAACGAGTACAGGCTCAGAAAGGAGTGTGAATGCTGAAATACTAGGCGGCCTTATGAAGACAGAGGGGGCTTCCAACGTTTGCCCTCTAACTGATGTTGTAGCTGCCTGTAGGCTGGTTGATCAATTAGCGGAACCCGGGCACCGGGTGTTAGTTTTTGGTTCGTTTTATCTAGTGGGTCCCGCAATGACTGCGCTTGCGTTATACTCCGCCCCGTCTTAAGCGGGCGACCAATCGGCCAAATGGATCGGTACTTAAAGGAACGATTGATTGGAGCTACAGTGCTCGTGGTGATTGGTGTGTGGCTCATACCCTGGTTATTGGATGGAACAGATCAGTGGGATGATGGCACCGAATTGGGGTCTTCGGGAATGGACTCAATCAGGGAGCAGACTCAGACGATGGTTCAGACTATTCTTTTGGATGGTAATCATGAACTCAAAAATCAAAGGAATGCGATAGTGTTGGAGGAGACACAGTCTCCCCTGAATGGCAACTTACTATCTTCATCCACAACCCTAGCGCCGGAATCACCCAAACCTGAATCAGTATCACAGTCTCTAGGTAACTCGGCCAATACCCAGTCGATATTCATACAGGTTGGCAGTTTTGGTGACCGAGAGAATGCTCGTCGCTTAATGGAGAGAGTGAAAAGCTATGGTTTTGATCCCCAGATTTCGACTCATTCAGCAAGTGGGGGCGTGATGTATCGAGTTCGCGTAGGGCCAAAATTTTCACAGTCGGAAGCAGAGAAAGTTGCGTCATCTTTATCCTCACATGGATTTTTGGTGCAGATAGTGGGGGATGAATAGGAGGCCTTTAGATTAACTGGGCTGATTATTTGGTTGTTGCCGTATGTTTCAGTTCTGCTGGGATTGGGCTTTGGCGAGGCTTCACGAAAGAAGCATTATCCCTGGTAGCATTACTATTGGCGATTTGGCTTGCGTGGCGGCTTTCTCCGCAGGTGGAGCCGCTCCTCGGTGACTGGGTGGTAGCTCCCGATCTTAAGGTTTGGGTGGCACGTGGGTTGGTCTTTTTGTTGTTGATGCTGGTTGGTACTTTATTGATTTGGTTAGTGCGAGGGTTGGTTCGTAGTGCAGGACTAAGTATTGCCGACCGTCTCCTCGGATTATTTTTTGGGTTTATTCGTGGCATCGTCTTGGTTGGGCTGGCTGTAATTATTCTGGAGTTAGCAGGTTTGGATCAAGGCCTTTGGTGGCAAGACGCCAAATTTAGAGCATACAGTGAAGGTGTTGCGGGCTACATTTTGGACTTTGCAGCGTTAGGTAGTCGGATTGCTCAGGAACAGAGAATTATTTGAGATTTTTTAAATTTTTTAGGTAACTCGAGCTTCAGTTTATGTGTGGGATTGTCGCCTTAGTAGGACAGAGCCCGGTGAATCAGGGCCTATATGATGCGTTAACTGTATTGCAGCACCGAGGTCAGGATGCTGCTGGCATAGTTACTGAAGATGGCGGTCGCTTACGTCAACGCAAGGGCAAGGGCTTAGTGCGAGACGTATTTGAGGAGCGACATATGGCACGGCTGAATGGGAACGTAGGTCTTGGTCATGTGCGTTATCCAACTGCGGGAAGCGCAAGCCTTTTAGAGGCTCAGCCCTTCTATGTGAACTCTCCTTACGGCATTTGTTTAGCGCATAACGGAAATTTGGTAAATTCTGAGGCTCTCAAGCAACTCGTTATTCAGCAGGATCGGCGACACCTCAATACCAGCTCTGATTCGGAAGTATTGCTTAACGTATTTGCTCATGAGTTAGGAAAGCAGTCCACGAACGGCTTAACACCGCAGGCGATCTTAGGAGCTGTAGATGCTGTTCATCGCCGCTGTTCCGGAGCGTATGCCGTAGTAGTGATGATTATTGGCTACGGTATTGTTGCTTTTCGTGACCCTCATGGTATTCGTCCGATCATTATGGGAGTAAGAGAGGTAGATGGAGGTACTGAGAGAATTGTCGCTTCCGAGAGTGTTGCGTTGGATGCCCTAGGTTTTGAGTTGGACAGAGACATTGCTCCCGGAGAAGCGGTTTTTATAGATCAGCAAGGTACCCTTTACAACCGGGCATATACTGGTTCTGTGCATTACACACCTTGTATTTTTGAGTTTGTCTATTTCGCACGACCGGATTCCATTTTAGACAAACTGTCTGTTTATAAGGCGCGTTTGCGCATGGGAGATATGCTCGCGGAAAAGATTCTTCGGCTCAGGTCTGATCACGACATTGATGTGGTGATACCTGTACCCGATACTTCTCGTACGGCGGCCGTACAAGTGGCTCACGGATTGGGGGTCAAGTATCGAGAGGGTTTTATAAAAAATCGCTATATTGGCCGTACTTTTATTATGCCCGGTCAAGCAGAGCGATATGCATCTGTCCGACGAAAACTCAATGCCATCGGTTTGGAGTTTGTTGGAAAGAACGTCCTTTTGGTGGACGATTCTGTAGTCCGTGGTACAACTTCTAAGCAGATCATTGAGATGGCCCGGGAAGCTGGTGCTAGGAAGGTGTATTTTGCCTCTGCTGCGCCCCCCGTGCGCCATCCCAACGTGTACGGTATCGACATGCCAGCAGCCTCTGAGTTGATAGCTAATGGGCGTCCGGAAGAGGAAATACAGAAGATCATTGGAGCGGATTGGCTGGTCTATCAGGATCTGAAGGATTTAGTGCGGGCTGTCCATCATGAGAACGCCAATATTAAGGCTTTCGATACCTCCTGCTTTTCTGGTGAATATGTAACAGGAGATGTAACCCGAACCTACCTAGATGAGTTGGAGGTGACGCGCTCTGATTTGGCTAAGGCAAAGCGGGATAAAAAGCTTCGAGGAGAGGAAATTGACGACGAGGACGTTGTGCAAATAGCTGGAGTTTTATAGAAAACTGAAGTACTCCCATCCCTTATTTTGAGAATCCTAGCCTGCAGGCTTCAGTGCTAATAGTTTCGAGACGAAACCCCTTTTTGTCCCATAGCAAGATGCTACTTTGATTATCCCATGCCCCGAGCACAATCCGTGTTGCCTGACACCCATCCAGAGTGAATGTATGTACGCCGGGGCGGTGAGTATGCCCATGGAGCAGAAATTTTACGTTGTGATCTCGCATCATGGTTTTTACTGCATTTTGGTTTACGTTCATTATTTCCTCTGGTTTAGCAGCGGTTTCTGTGAGGCTCCTGCTGCGGAGGTCATTGGCAATGGCGCGGCGTTCTTCGGGGGTCTTGGAGAGGAAATTCCTTTGCCAGTTGGGCTCTCTAACGATTCGTCTTAGTTCTTGATATGGCTCATCATCTGTGCAAAGCAAGTCCCCATGGGTCAGTAGTACTTGATTCCCCTCGATTTCTACAACTTTGGGATCTTCAATTAGCTGACAACCAGTAGCATCCGCAAAGATATCACCAATAAGGAAATCACGATTTCCATGCATAAAGAAACAAGGGGTTTCTGTTTTTGTGAGCGCTGCAAGAGCCTCCATTACCTTGGAGTTAGTAGGCTCAATGTCATCGTCTCCAATCCATGCTTCAAAAAGATCGCCGAGTATGTATAGCGCGTTTACCTGGATGTCCTCTAACCGAGCAAAGTTAAGGAAATTTTCAATCGTGGCGGGCCGACTCGCATTCAAGTGTAAGTCCGAGATGAATACCGTAGTCATTGTTATTAGTGATTTATTAGTAAAGCAGTTCTATTTGCTCAATAACAATTGGTTCCAATGGAACGTTGCGCTCGAATTGTCCGGCTGCTCCAGTTGGCCGGTGTCCAATTTCATCCACTACCTCCATTCCTTCCACTATAGTCCCAAATACGGTAAAGCCCCAACGGGTAGGGCGTGGATTAAGATCCAGATTATCTGCCAAGTTGATATAAAATTGTGAACCGCCTGAATGAGGGTCATTGGTACGTGCGAGGCCCACTGAGCCTCGCAGATTACTCAAACCGTTTCCCGATTCGTTGGCTACCGTACGTTCGGCTGGTTTCTCTTCTAGTTCTACAGTGAATCCTCCTGTTTGGGCTACGAACCCTTGGATTACTCGGTGAAATATTGTGCCTTCGTAGTGCCCTTCCCGAGCATATTGAATGAAATTTTCTATGGTAAGGGGTGCTCTGAGGCCGTTGAGCTCGATTTCAAAGCTTCCCAAAGTTGTTGTGACTCGAACGCTGCGGGGGTCATCAGGAATTTGCAATAGCTCCTGTGACATGACTAGTGCCGAGGACAGCATCAGAAGTATATAAGCTGTAAATAGCCTCATTTGACTTTTCCGGTGAAGAAATCTGGCAGAGGATAATAGCTTATCCAGACATATCGCGTTATCGGGAGCGCAGTTCAGCCGCTTGCAGTGTATTTTCCAGGAGTGTTGCAACGGTCATGGGTCCCACGCCCCCCGGTACCGGGGTTATTAATCTTGCGCGACTTTTAGCTACCTCGAATTCAACATCTCCAACAAGACTTCCATCGGCAAGGCGAGTAATTCCAATATCCACCACAACTGAGCCTGGTTTAATCCATTTTCCGGGAATTAGGTTAGGCTTGCCCACTGCCACACAAAGCACGTCTGCCTGCCTTACGTGGTCTTCGAGGTTACGACTGAGCCGGTGACAAACGGTGATCGTGGCACCGGCCAATAACATTTCAAGAGCTAATGGGCGGCCCACATGATTAGATGCGCCTACAATTACCACGTGTTGTCCTTTGACGTCGACTCTGCATCGTTTAAGTAGATTCATAATTCCGTGGGGAGTGCAGGGGCTTAAGATAGGAATTCGTTGAGCTAGGCGCCCGACCGTATAGGGATGAAATCCATCCACGTCTTTCGTTGGCAAAATCCGTTCAATGATTATGGTTTCGTCAATATGACTGGGAAGAGGAAGTTGGACTAGGATTCCATCTACATCATCTTGAGAGTTAAGTTCATCAATGAGTGTAAGCAGAGAGTCCTGTTTCGTAGATGCAGGCAAGTCATAGTCAAAAGCACGAACCCCGGCCGCATCACAAGCACGGCGTTTATTGCGCACATAAATCTGTGAGGCACTGTTCTTGCCTATTAATACCACTGCAAGTCCTGGCGTGCGAAATCCGAGCGCTGAACGCTCACTAATTCGCTTGGCAACCTCATTTTGCATTTCTTGAGCGATAGCTTTGCCATTGATAATAGTATCAGTCACAGGTAGCTCCATTAAGAGGAGTGCGAATTTTCGCACGGCACTTCTTTCGGTCTCAAGGCCATCTTTGATAATTCACCGTTTGACGGGCCATCTACAGACTCATAATATGGCCTCCGCCTCAATCGGGACGATGTTCGGGTCTGGCGGGGCATGGCGCAGTCTGGTAGCGCATCTGCTTTGGGAGCAGAGGGTCGGCGGTTCGAATCCGTCTGCCCCGACCACCTTATGAATTTCACCGATCGACTGGACCATCGAGGAAGGAGGGAGTATACAGCTGTTTGAACAAGGATCCGCTGCGCCCGTAGCTCAATCGGATAGAGCATCGGCCTTTAAAGTATTTGGGTAAAGGTAGGAGCCTTCAGTGGAAAACGGAACTGCTGGAGTGGATCGCACTGTAACGGGGAAACCTTAACAGGTCATGCTGATGGCAATCCCGTGGAAACCTAAGGCTGTCATTTGCATAAAGCGTGGGATGATAGCCTGAAGAACCTGAAGGCCTGATATAGCAGGGGTAAGGTTCTTTGAGTATGGCTAGTTTAGCCATCTTAGGGCTCCGTAGAGACTATACGTGCGGCACCTGAGACGGTGAAGAGATAGTCCAGACCACAAACTTTGAAATCCTTTCTGGGCTGCGAAAGCAGTAGTGGTAAGCTAAGCCGAGGGTTGCAGGTTCGAGTCCTGCCGGGCGCACCAATAAGCGGGTTAAAATTAGTTGAATTGTGGTGGGCGTAGCTCAGTTGGTAGAGCCCCGGGTTGTGGACCCGGTCGTCGTGGGTTCGAGTCCCATCGTCCACCCCACTCTAAACAAGACTATTAAACATCAGTGGGCCGTTAGCTCAATCAGGTAGAGCAGTGGACTCTTAATCCATTGGTTATAGGTTCGATTCCTATACGGCCCACCAATTTTTCATTTAAATCAATAAGATAAAAAGTCAGAAGCGGATATCTTAAGCTATGCCTACAATCTGATCTAACTTGGCAGCACAGATAAAGTCATTAGTCGATAAGCCACCGATTTCATGGGTGGTAAATGTAGCTATGCAATAACCCCAGCCAAAGGTAATATCCGGATGATGGCCCTGACGATTACCAAGCCAAGCGATCAAATTGGCCATCTGTACTGCTTTGGCAAAACCCTTAAACTTAAATTTTCGAGAAATTTCCAGACTGTCTGAAGACAACCGCCAGTCGCTGTGCAGCTCCACCAGCATAGATTTAGCATCTTCAGCATTCAGTGACGCCATATTCCCCTGACAGGGTTTACAGTCATGGTTGCTTAGGTTATGTGTTTGGTGATTAGTCATTTTTTTAATCCTGTTAATTTAAATCTGGTCACAAAGTAATTTTAATTAGGCGCTTAAGTTGTCGTTCACAGGCTCATAAGTAGGCTCAAATAAACCGATTGCTTGAGCATGCTTAATATCGGCCAGCAAATCTCGCTCCACAGCCTCAAGAAGATCATCAACCTTGTCGATCACATAATAAATAGGCTGATGAATATCAATGCGGTAGGGTGTGCGCAAAATATCGATTACATTAAATTTTCGCCGCTCTGGCAGCGAACTTTCAATGGAGTACAGTAACTCTGTGGGAGATGAGGTTAGCCCAGAACCCAATGCCTTGTAGTGCCCATCTTGCAAGCTCAGCCCAAACTCAATCGTGAACCAGTAAAGGCGAGCCAGCCAGCTGTACTCTGCGGGCTGTGCCTGCAGGCCAATTTTCCCTATGGCTTGGGAGAAGTGCGCAAAGTTAGGGTTAGTCAGTAAGGGTGTATGGCCAAATATCTCATGAAAAATGTCCGGCTCTTCAATATAGTCAAAATCAGCTCTAGAACGAATAAACGATGCGGCAGGAAAGATCTTCTCCGACAACATCTTGAAAAAAT
>Ga0315336_1003577_pt1 | contig 20322 bp, 14 predicted proteins | sample ASW5metaG_FD_204512 | JGI IMG/M metagenome (GOLD analysis project Ga0315336, IMG submission 204512) | Ammonia-oxidizing marine archaeal communities from Monterey Bay, California, United States - ASW #5 | ecosystem: Environmental > Aquatic > Marine > Intertidal zone | place: USA: California... | reverse complement strand
TCACGGAGCGCACGGAGTGACCACAAAATCAAAAAAATTCTCTCCGTGCCCTCCGTGAACTCCGTGGTTAATGCCGTTTGGTTGCAGCTCCGCAGCTTCGTGTATTTCGTGTATTTCGTGGTTCAATTCACCGAGACGCTGAAACGTTTCGGCTAAGACTGCGGATCGGCAATGTAAAACGGGATCGCATTGTCGTAGTAGTAATGCCCCGAAGTATCGGGCGGACTGTTGTAGTAGTCGCGGCCCTCGTAGACGAACCCGGGGGCGGAGAACCAGCGGGCGGAGCCATCGAAATACAAGGCGTTGAATCCGTCCGCATGACTGCCGGCGTACTCGAACCGGTAGATATCGGTCACCGCGGTCAGCCGCGGATGGGCGGCGGGGCGTACAGCAGGATTGTTGGGGAAGTCATTCACCCATCGCCCGACGGTTGAGCGGTACTGGTAGCTGGACCAGCTCGCCCCGGACACCGTGAGTGAAATGTCCTTGAGGCGCGCGATGCAAACCGATTTGCGGTAATTGGAGTCAAACTGGTCCTCCTTGTGTGCCGGGCAGAAATAGACTTCCGCAATGTCGGCATACCCTTTCGAGTAAAGCAGGCCGAGTCCCCCGTAGGTGGTGCCGGATTGCGCCACGAGATAGTTAACCCAGAAATTGTAGTCCACTGGGGGACCGTCCCAGCGAAGGTTCCCGGGCACGATCCCCTCGTGGTCGGTGGCATAGAGACTGAGGGCGATCCCGATCTGCCGAAGATTGCTCATGCAGGACGCCCTCCGAGCGGTCTCCATAGCGCGCCTGACTGCCGGCACAAGCAGGGAGGCAAGGACAGAGATGATGGCGATGACGACCAACAGCTCGACCAGCGTGAATGCGCGCATCGAGTTGCGAGGTGCAATAAGTTTTCTTTTCATGGCATGCTGGTAAGATACACCGTCCGCCGCAACCGGCAGTCGGATTTCGGTAAAGTAGACTCTACGCTGGTCTCGGCCACGCCTCAAGCCAGTCTTTGACGAAAAATGAGAATGCCAGTATGGCGTAGGCTCAGGCCCCCTCCGGGAGAAGCCAAAGCGCCGTGGCTGGAAAGCCGAGTGCGGTGGCAGAGCGATTGTTCCGCCCGGTTTGCGGGGTAAGCGCAGGGCTTGTCCTCGCGGGGAATGGGGCTATGCTCCCCTCCTCGGCACAATTGAACGATGACGACCTGCCTCCCATACAAGGTTTTTGCATTTGCCGCGCTCCTTTTCCTCACTGTCAGCGGCGCCGATGCGGAAACTCTCCTCCTCGCCGGTCCCGGCGCGAATGCCTGCCGGATCGTCGTTCCCGGGGACACCGATGTCAGTACGCGGGCCGTGGCGGAAGACATGGCCGCCATCCTGAAAGAAGTGACGGGGGCAACGTTCCCGGTCGTCACCGACGAGACCGAGGCCACCTCCGCCGAGATCATTCTCGGCGCGAGCAACCGCCGACTGAAGGATCTGGGTCTGGCGGAATTGACCACCGGCTTCCTCGAAGACGAATACGAGATCCGTACCGTCGACGGCCGGCTGGTGATTGCCGGCGCGCCACCCCGCGGCACCGTCAACGGCATCTACGGGTTTCTCCAGGACCACCTCGGCTGCCGCTGGTTCACGCCGGGGGTCAGCCGCATCCCCAGGCAGCCGACCCTGGCACTGCCCCCAATTCTCGACCGGCAGCAACCCCACTTTCAGCAACGCTCTCTCGTCGCACCGCAGCACTGGGACGCCGCCTGGACCGCGCGCAATCGTCTCAATATCTGCAAAACCTACGGCGGCAGCGTATCCAAGAACTTCCTCATGGAGGATCCGCGGGTGCACACCATCGGGAACTACTACGAGTCGCACGCGCTCGCCCAAATCCCCGCTTCCCTCTTCAATGAACACCCGGAATATTACGCGGAGATCAACGGGGAACGGACAATGCACCCGGAGGGAAATGCGCGCGCCTACTGTATTACCAACCCCGATTTCGTAAAGTACGTCGCGGAGCGTCTCAAGCGGTCGGCCGGAAATTTCGAAGACCGCGTTGTCCTGGGCCTGGGCCATACCGACAGCGCAAACCATTGCCGGTGTCCGGTCTGCTCAGAATCCTACGACCGCGTGGGTCTGGCCGGCACCTACATGGAATTCGCCAACGCCGTGGCCGCGGATGTCTCGGCCGCGCATCCCTACGCGGTGATCGATACCCTGGTTTACGGCATGACCTTCGCGCCGACTCCGGTGATGATGCACCCGAAAGTGCGGGCAACGTGGTGCCCGATTTCCGCCTGTTACGCGCATGGATTCGGCGAGTGCCAACCGAATCGAGAACGCGACTACCTCGGACAGCTCGACACATGGTTGAACAACACCGACCAACTGCAAATCTGGTACTACCACTACCAGTCTGACGCCTGGATGCCGCACCTGCGCCTGGACGCCACCCGGAAGGATTTCAAGGATTTTCACCGGCGCGGGGTGCAGGGAGTTTTTATCGAAGCCATCGGCGGTTCTGCCTGCATCCGGACGAACACGGTTGCAGACGGCGACAAGCTGATCCCGGCCTACGGCAATCCTGATTCCGGCGAGTTTTTCACCGTCCCCATCGAGCTCAATCATTTGCGCTGCTACATCGCCTCTCGACTGATGTGGGATACGGACTATGACGTCGAGGAAGGCGTCCGCGAGTTCTGCGATACCTATTACGGTCCGGCCGGTCCGGCGATGGCCAGGTACGTGCGTACGGTGGAGTCGATCGAGTCCTACGACCGGACCATCGGCGACTCCAAGAGCCAGTATCCCGGCGTTCACCAGGGTTGCGGCCAGGCGCCGCGGCTGAAATGGGATGAGACGGTTAGGCTGGACACCCTGTTCGACGAGGCCGAGGAGGCCGTCGGGCGCGATCCCACCCTGCTGCGCCGCGTCCGCATGGCGCGTCTCTCTCCCCAGTTATCGATCCTGTGCCATGCACCGGCTTCGGATCCGCTCCGCGAAAAAGCCTTTCTCGGTTTTTTTGCGCTGGTTGAGGAGTTGGGACTCAAGGTGTTGAATCGCACCGCGGTCACCTTCGATCGCATAACGGTGGCCGAATTCAAGGACATCGTCAGCGATCCCGGAAAGATCCGGCTTCCCGGTGAGAAGAAACTGGGCGAAAACATCCTCAACAACAGCAGCTTTGAACTCGACATCGACGCCGACGGCGTGCCCGACGGGTGGTCGGCGGATGGATTTTACCTTCCGGAGGAATATGCCCTTGATCCGTCCGGACTTTCCATCGACCCCACCCGGGCCGTGAGCGGGGACTACTCCGTGAAGCTGACGATGACGCCGGCGGCAAAGAAAATTACAGCCCTGCGCCAGCGTTTTGACGTGTCCCCGGGGGAGACATACCGCGCCTCCGTCCGGTACCAGTCCAGGATCGCCGAAGGCAATCTGGTGCTTATCTTCACCGCCTTCGACAAGGACGGCAAGTGGCTGCGCAACCTCGGAGGACAGGGCGCGCTCAAGGATTCCGGGGACACCTGGCTCGAACTGACGCGTGAAACGACGGTGGAAGCAGACACCGGGCAACTGGCCATTCAACTCCTTTTCTACGACGACCGGGCCAAAGGAGAAGCCTGGCTGGACGACTTCACCTGCGCGAAGATCGAGGAGTAGTTCAGGGCGGACGTGGTTTTCGGTTTTTGGTTTTTGGGAATGTGGTTTCGAAGAATTTTGATTTGAACATCCAACATCGAACGTCCAACATCGAACATCGAAGGAAGAAGAAGATGAACCAGGGCACTTCGATGTTCGATGTTCCCTCTGTTGCAGTGTGTTACACAAGAACCCAAGAACAAACTCCGGCCCCGGGGCGACCGTGATCCGAGTGCCTACGAATCTCTGGACCTGACATGAAGCGAATCCTTACTTATCTCTGCGCCGTTCTTGCCATTGCTTTGCCTTCGTCCGTCCCCGGGGCCGGGCTGGAGGATATCCTGTTCCGCGCCACCTTCGACGACACCGCGGACGCGGAGATCGCGACGGGCCGCGCGGAGCCCAAGGCGGTGAATGGTCCGCTCGAATTCGAAGAAGGCCGGTACGGCCTCGCCCTGGTCACCGGGGAAGAAGGAGCGGTGGTCGAGTATCGTATCGAGAAGAACCTGGACGTGAAGCAGGGATCGATCTCGTTTTGGTTCAATCCCGTCAACTGGGAACCCTCCGAGAAACGCTCGCACGTTTTCCTCCGCTTCCCGTTTGCCAGTCTTTTCCGGATCTTTTCCGACGAGGAGGGCCGGCTCCTCTTCGAAGTCGGCACCGACCTGGCAGCTCGCCGCGGCGTGTCGGCATCCCTGTCGGGCCTCGAGAAAGGGGCCTGGACGCACGTGGTTGCCACCTGGTCCGCCGACGAATTGCGATTGTACGTCAACGGCGAATTGGCCGGCCGCGAGCCGTGCGACGATCAATTCCTGCCCACGGTGCTGAATTACAATTTCCAGCTCGGGGACATCCCCCGCGCAAAGGGACGCGAGAACCCGAGAAAGACGTTGCTCGATGATGTCACCCTCTATCGCAGACCGATCGAACCGGCAGAGTTCGCGCGAATCGACCTGGACACCGGCCGCGGGCCGGCCCTGGAATACGAACCACCGGTCATCAGCGTGGCGAAGCGCTCCGAACCTATCAAAATCGACGGCCGCATCGGCGAGGAGGAATGGCGGCACGCGACGATGTTCGGAAGTTTCCTGAACGTTACCGATGGAAAACTGGCCTCCCTCCAGACCCGGGCGTGGGCCGCCTGGGACAGCGAAAACCTCTACTTTGCCGTGCAATCCCCGATCCTTCCCGGGAGTCCGCTGAAGGCGAACGGCAGGAACCGCGACGACCACGTCTGGAATGACGATGCAGTACAGATTTACCTCGCGCCTCCCCGGGGCGGGACGCGCTTCCACTTCGTCTGCAATTCGATCGGCACGATCTTTGACCGAAAAAACATCGTCGGGATCAAGCACGACACGACATGGAATGGGCAGTGGGAACTGGCGAATCGAACGGAAGACGGGCAATGGAAACTGGAACTGGCAATCCCGTTCTCCGAACTGGAGGTATCGCCTCCGGCGGACGGAGAGGAGTGGCGGTTGAACGTGACACGAGACCGGGTGCAGCCGCAGAACCTCTCCTGCTGGCCCCGGCTGGGCGCCTTTTCCGATGTCGACAGCTACGGCATGTTGCGGTTCCTGGCGGCGGGGCCCTCGATCGGCGTGCGGGGATTCGGTTCGACGGCCCCCGGGGAAGCGATTTCTTTGGACCTCAGCATCACCCCGTCGGGCGATGAGCCGCCCCCCGTTCCCCTTACCGTCGCCCTGGCGGCCTCCCGCGCCGGCGCGGTGATTCTACAGCGAAATTTCACGACACCTGCCGGGCCGGATCTGCAGACGATCGAAATCCGGGAACCGGCGGGGGAGTCGACGCCGGATATGATTCGCCTCAGTGTGTCGGACCCCGACTCGGGGCGAGAACTGTTCCGGCAGACGGTGTCTCCGGGAGAATCCGGTGCACTGGTGGTCCGGTGTACGCCGATTCCGAGCCGCGAAATCTGCAACGTGACGGTGAAGGAAAGTGACCCGTCCGTGCTGGATCGGCATCCCACGGTTGAGGCCGACCTGGTTCCGGAAGGTGGAGGCGAGCCGTTGCGGCGCATTGTCTTCGGCAACGTGTCGGATGGCTCCGCCTCAGGGCAATTCTCCCTCTCCGGTCTGGCCTCCGGAACCTATGAAGTGCGCACACGGTTGATCAGCGGCAGCGAGGTGCTCGACCAATCCGTAACCCGGTTCGTGAAGCCGGAGGAACCGTGGCGGGATCTGCGAGTCGGCGAATCGGATGTCGTCCCGCCCCCCTGGACGCCGATGCAATCGAAATTGCTGGACCAGGACGTGGTACGCATTGACACCTGGAACCGCACCTACTTCTTCAACTCGCCGGTTCCGGGCGCGATCCGCAACGGCGACGTGAACCAGCTGGCGGGGCCGATCCGCATTGTCGCCACCGTGGACGGCGAAGAATTGCAGTGGGGTCGCGCGGAGATTTCGGAGTTTACCCAAAGCGATACCGAGGTCCGATTCCGGTCGTCGATGCAGGCGGGTCCGCTCCGGGCGGAGTCGGAAACATACGTGGAGTATGACGGGATGATGTGGACGGAGATCACCATCGCGCCCGAGGCGCCGACGCGGGTGGAAGGTCTCGATCTCGTCGTGCCGATCGACGCGCGCTATGCCTCGCTCAAGCACGTGCCGGCCGAGACGCTGCTCACCGGTAATACCGGCCGCGAGAACGGGTGGACCTGGGAATACTCGGCACGGCGCTTCTTCCTCTGGATCGGCAACGAGGACCTGGGGCTGACCTGGTTCTACGAGCGGCCCGACCAGGTGCAATTCGCCGACAAGGAGAAGTTCGTGCGCCTGGAGCGCAGGGACAATGTCATGTATTTCACGGTGCGGTACGTGGATCAGCCGGTCACGCTGGAGGAACCCTTCACTCTCGCGTTCGGGTTGCAGGCCACCCCGGTCCGGTCGCGCCCGAAGGGCTGGCGGAGCTGGGGGGAACCCCGGCCCATCGGAACCAGTTTCAACATCCCCTGGACCACCGAGCACATGGATCGGTACGGAGGGGGGTATCCCGAGGCGACCAGCCCCGAGTTCTACACCCGGTACGTTCAGTTTGTGAAGCGCCACGGCAAGGTTGCGCCATACAAGGTCCTGTTGTGGCACGCGATTGATTCGCCGGAGTGGGAGTACAACCAGGCGGATTGGGACCTGGGGGGCGGAGTCAACAAGTACTCCGACACACGCCGGCACTGGTGGGGCGGGCGCGTGTGCGGCGCCGCGGACACCTTCGTGGACTTTGTCGCCTGGAAAATGTGCAGGCACATCGAGGAACATGAGCTCGACGGCGTGTATCACGACCTGCAATGGAGCTACCGTTGCGGGAACCCCAACCACGGTTGCGACCCGGCCCGGCGGTCCATCCGCGGGGACCGCGAACTGAATAAGCGGCTCTACACGGCGATGAAGGAGCTCGGGCGTCCGACGTGGAAGATCGATCACGCATCGAATCAGATCTGCAGCCCCTTCAGCGCGTTCGGGGACATCTTTACGACGGGGGAAGAAATGCGTACCGACGAAAAGCCCGAAGAACCCGGCACCCGGGTATGGGGGGGATATTTCGATTGCATGCGTCTGGGCTACTTCAAGGCCTGCGGCGCCATGGGACGGCAGTGGGGGGTGGTCCCGATGTTCCTGTTGCAGATGAATGCGTCGGGCGTAAAACCAAACGCCACCGAAGCCATTTTTTCCATTCTCCTGGCCCATGACGCCATCCCCACTTGGGACGCTTTGTACAAGGACATTCGCTTCATGCACCGGTTGTGGCGAACACTGGAGGCGTTCGGGATCGGCGAGGACGATGTCGAATTCCTTCCCTACTGGAATGACACGACCCCGGCCGCGGTGAGCGCGTTCACCCCCGAAGGCGGCGGACCGGTGCGGCCGGTGCAGGTCCTCTACGAGATAGAGCCGCATGACCGGTTGCGCGAAGAGGAGTCGTACGGTGCGAGCGTCTATCGCCGCGCCGGTGCGCGCAGTCTGGTGGTTGTGTTCAACTACACCGAGGACGACGCGAACGCGGACGTCGAACTGAATGTGGAAGCCCTGGGATTGGATCCGGAGAAGGCGATGGTGACCGACGCCTTCACGCGATTCCGGTGGGTGGGGGCTACCGACCCCGTGCGGGTGCGCGTGAAGAGCCGAAACTGCCGCCTGCTGTGGGTGGAGAACGGAGAGCCATCGGACACCGCGCCTGCATTTCCCGCGGAGGCGGAAGAGGTCCTCGTGGCCGGCGACCGGCCGTCCCGCCCGGAGACGTTGCGAACGGGAACGGAGCTTGCCGGTGATCTGTGGGATCGTCCCGACTCCCCGGCGCCGAACCGGCCGGCGAATCCCGAGCGCACCGAACTGGCGCAGATCTTCACGCTGTCGGAACCTGCCGCGATACATCGCGTCGAAGTGAACAAGGTCTATTCCGGGGTTCGCGGCCCGGAGTTGCGCGAGGCAATCCAATTCCGCCTGGAGACCGTCGACGAATTCGGTCTGCCGTCGGGCGAGATCCTGGTCCCCGAAAGCGGCTGGACCCAACAATGGCCGACCACCGACTGGCGGTACTACCATTACGAGTTACGACAGGCCCAGCGGCTGGAACCCGGGCGCTATGCGCTGGTGATGACCAAGCCCGCGGAAGACCCGGCCGAGCATTTACACGCCAATTTTCCCTCATTCGATGTGGATCCATCGGGTAGCGAATGGATCGCCGCCCGGATTCAGCCCGGCGGCCCGTGGATTCGCAAGAACAGAAAACTGGCATTTGGCGTCTACGCGTATGTGCCTTGACGCGGGAACAAAAATGAGTTAGTTGGTATATGGTGTTTCTATCTGTTCAGAAACCTATACCGAGCACCTTGCAACTTCCTTTGTGTCGAATTGCCTTTCTCCTCCTGTTTGCTTCCACTCACAGCGCATTCGGATGGGGCAGTACGCACGCGCAGATCACGCAGGCCGCGTACAACGTTCAGCCCCAGGCCCTCAAGAACCTGTGGGTCGTCTCCTACCAGCATCCCCAGGATGGTTCCACACGGACGATCCAGGCCTACCTGTTAGATTACTTCTGGTGGTCGGGAAACCCGGATCACGTGGACGGCCCTCTGAACGGTTCGTTTGCCAGCGAGGACCGGAAGAACTACGCGAAGCTGTTCCACTATGGCGAGCGGGGCGGGGCCTTCGCCGTGCCCACGCCCACCGGTCTGCCGCTTCCGCCGGAAGGATCCGCCTGGACTTATCACTATTTCACCTTTTCGCCCTCGGAGAACGCGGGGCGGGCCGAGCGGGGGGCCGAGTGGTACTTCGACCGGATCGTCGAGGCTTTTCTCGATGACCGCGACGAGGACGCCGCCCAATACGCCGGCAGTTTCGCGCACGCCATTGAGGACCGTTCCTCAACGGTGCACGCCTGGGACGGATACGGTGCGGAACGGAGCGTAGTCGAGTCACAGAATGGCGTGAGTATGCAGTTCTGGTTTATCAACGACAACAACGTGAGCGCGGACATTGCGGGCTATGATCCGCTCATGCTCGGCACGAACTCGGCGGATGCCGCCCAGGAGTTTACCACCCGTCTGCAGAGCCTGAATGATGAAAGCCGCGCAAACCTCTCCGACACCAACCGCTACCTGGGCTCGCACCTGAACGACGACTGGGTGAACAGTGGGTCGAGCCCGGCGACCGATGCCCACATGGCGGAGATGGCGCGAGGGAGTTCGCGGCTCCTTGCGGATGCCTTTTTCACGGGTTTCATGCTGGCCTTTCCCGATGCGGTGGACCCCGGCGACATGCATTTCACACCGAATCACGACAATTACACGGAGGTCGCGGCCGGGGTACAGGATCACACCGGAAACCTGTCGTTAGCGAGCACGTCCGGCCGCCAGGCGTACCTGAAGTTTGACATCAGCAGCCTGCCCGGCGGCGGGACCATCCAATCGGCCACGCTCACCATGCGGACACGAAACGATTTTGCCGTGGACGCCACGGCGAACGTCTATTCCGTGGCCGATGACTCGTGGCTGGAAACCACCATCGAGGACAGCAACAAGCCGGCGTTCGGCCCGGTAATCGGTTCGTTTCCCATCGAAGGAACCGCTACCCTGATGGTTTCTCCCGGAACCTCCCAGCTGGATATGATCGACGTGACCGGATGGGTGGCCACCAATTACAACAGCTCTGACGTTCAGATCAGCATCGGCCTCCTTGAAGTCGGTACCAGCATCACGTTCTTCCGGGCCGACGAACACTCCGACCAGTCGGAGCACCCCTGGGCCCTGCTCTCCATTATCATGGAGTCCGACAGCCCGCCGGCGTTTACAAACATCACCGTCGGAACGGAAACGGGCTTCGAGTTCAACAGCGCGGCCGGCACCGACTACCGGCTGGAGTGTTCGACCAACGGAATGGACTGGACGGACAAGAACATCGTTCTCCACGGCCTCGGCCAGACCGAGATTCTCTTCGATCCGAACGGCTTCGACAGCAACAGGGCCTACCGGATCATGAAGGGGACCCAGTAGCGCCTTGTAGCAGTGCCCCGGCAACCGATCAACCAAACCGTGGAGTCGGCGGTATCCGCCGTGATTGACCACCCATGGAATGAAAAAGGACAACCGGAGCGGTTGAAACGATCGACGGTCATCGTCCAAACGCTGCTCCCGGTCATTGCCAGCCGCTTCGCCTGCTCATTCCATTTCATGCACAGGGCAGCTACGGCGGGGACCGCCGACTCCAGGGCTGGGGTGACGCTCGCGACGATCCTCGAATGGGTCCTGGAGACAACGCAATTGAACTTGGGCGGGACATCATGAATCCGGGCGCATCGCGCGGCGATCCCCTGCCCTCTCTGCGTGCAACCACCATCTTCATAGATATCGACGAGACCATCACCACCTCCACCGCGGAGGCGGCGGAGTACTCCATTGACGCCACCCTGATTCGCGCGATAGCCCGGGCAAACGGGGTCTGCGAAGAGGAGGCGGAAAGAAAATTGCGGAACACGTTCGATCCGGAGGCCGAATCCGTCGATACGCACTACCGGGCCCTGGGTCTTGACCCGCGAGATCTCTGGAGCGCCCTCATGGAATGGTTCCCCACTGCCTTTCGCCCATTTCCCGACGCGGTGGAGGCGATCCGGGATCTGCATGGACGCGGGTTCCGTCTCTTCACCTGCACGACCAATGGCAACCTGATCTGCCGGGCGAAACTGGCCGTGGCGGGGCTGGGCGGATACGAAGGCTCTCCCTTTTTCATGCGGCTGATCGGGGGCTCCGAAGTACATCCGGCCGGAAAATCAACACCCGCATTCTACGAGAATCTCCTGCGCATTGCAGAAGCCGGCCCGCAAGAAGTCGTTCATGTCGGGGACGATCCGCACCACGATCTTGCACTTGCCCGGGGAGCGGGCATCACCCAGGTCGTTCTCCCCGCGCGGGATCAGGACCAGGACTGGGTGATGGGTGAAAATGGAGGAATCTATGTGAAATCGTTGAGCCTGCTCTCCGGGATGGTAACGAAGCAAAAGAATTCCACCCATGAGGCGGAGGATTCATGTGCAGAGCCGATTTGACCCCACCGGGCCTGCTCCGGTGGTGAATCGGTTTGATCACTAAAGCACGATGATAACTGTGCGCCGGACCCCACCGGGCCTGCCCCGGTGGTGAATCGGTTTGATCACTAGGTGAGGACGTTGTGCCATTTCGAGCCGGGCGCGCTGTAGTTGTCAAACCTCGCTTCCACCGGCGCGGGGCCGGCGGGGAGCGGATTTGCCCAGCGAACAGTAGTAATCAAACCTCGCTTCCACCGGCGCGGGGCCGGCGGGGAGCGCATTTGCAGGGCGCGCTGTAGTTGTCAAACCTTGCTTCCACCGGCGCGGGGCCGGCGGGGAGCCCATTTGCCGGGCCGGCAGTAGTTGTCAAACCTTGCTTCCACCGGCGCGGGGCCGGCGGGGAGCTGCGTTGCGATTGTCGCTGCCAGCGGCGTCATCGTCCAATTACTGCAACGTTACGGTCGAGTGCTTCGGCAGGGCGACGGCACTCTCCAAACGCTTGTCCTCCCGTGCGAATTCGATAATCATGAGGGGAAGACATTCGGAAGGTGACCATTCATGAAAAACATTGAAGATCAGATCGTCTGCCCTCTGTGGGAAACCGGCCCCGGAAATCTCCGCAACAGCGAGGGAGCGGTCATCGAGCTGCTGGACGGCCGGTTGCTCCTCGCCTACACCCACTTCTATTCCGGCGCCGGTGATTTCGACGCGGGGGATATTCGCGGGAAGATCTCCGGGGACGGCGGCGCGACCTGGTCGGCCCCGTTCATGGTGCAGCCGAACACCGCCCGCTACAACACCGGTCGACTGTCTCTGCTGAGGATTTCCCCGGTTGCAGAAATCGATGAACGGCCCGGAATCCTGGGACTGATCTACGTGGACTTGAATGACTTCTACCACCAGCAGATGTTCCTCAAGACGTCGCTCGATGACGGCGCAAGCTGGTCGGAAGGTATCCGGATCAACGACACGGGAACGCTGGGCCACATCTGCCAGCGGGGCGACACCGCCCTGACCCTCCGCTCGGGACGCATCCTGGTGCCGGCGTACGGGATGTTCGGCGGGCTGTGCGCAAGTTTCATGTATTACAGTGACGATGGGGGCAACACCTGGCAGCGCAACCTGGGCGAGATCGCGATCCGGCTCACCGACGACGGACACTTGATCGGCTACGGGGATTTCGAGGAGCCGGCGGTGGTGGAACTGCGGGATGGACGGCTCCTCTGCCTCGGGCGGACAAGAATGGGACAGTTGTTCCGGAGTTTCTCCGACAACGCCGGGATGAGCTGGAGCGTCCCCGAACCCACCGGGCTCGCCTCAAGTTATTCACCCTGCGCCCTCAAGACCATTCCCTCCACCGGCGACATCCTCTGTGTATGGAACCAGGTCTCCGGCCGTGAGATCGCGGACGGACTGGGCCGCATGCGCATCTCCTGCGCGGTGAGCAAGGACGACGGAAAGAGCTGGACGCATTTCCAGAACCTGGAGTCGCTGGATGACACCACGCGTATCGAGCCTGAAAGCGGCGTCACCGATGCGGTCAGCGAGATGCACGCCAAGAAGGAACGCCTGGTATTGAAGGCGGAAGATACACGGACCCGGTATCCCGAGGAGGTGACCCGCCGTTATCCGCGCTGGCCCGGCAACATCCACAACGACTATCCCTCCGTAACTTTCACCAGCACCGGCAACGCCATCATCATCTACGGCGCCAGCGACTACGAGACCGCCGGACTCACCATCGGCCTCAAGCTCGTGATCCGCCCTGTCGAGTGGTTTTACCAGTAAGGGCGCACTCAATTAGGAGTGCGCAATGTGGGCCGACCCGTTCCGATTCATCGTGAAAAGCAAGCTTTTTCGCTCGTGGGGAGGAATGCGGAGCGCCCTTTGCAGCACTGAGAAAAACCCGAAATCATGACTAGAAATAAATTGCGTTCAGCGCGCTGTTCAAATATAGTTTTTTATTCGTTGAGCAGGCCGGAAGAAATCCGTAACGCGCAAAAAGCAGCCAAAACCCAAAACCGATAACCAAGAACCGAGAACGCTGCTCCGTAAACAACCACGGTCCCGGGACCGTGATACGGACACAGAAGCATCCCGGCCGGTTCGACGCCGGCAGGAGAGAGAATGTGAAGACAACCATGCATCCACAATGGAGATCAACGATGCAGCGGAGCAAACCAGAGAAAACCCAGGTAACGAAACAGACAAAGCAGGAGGAGACCTCAACCATGAAAACACGCATCACCCTCATCCCCATTATCGCCGCCCTGACCCTGTCCGGGGCCCTGACGGCGACAGCCACCTCCATCAGCGTACGACCGGACCATGACGCTTGGACGGAAGACGGCGCGGGCGTGCAGGACCACATTGGGAATCAGGCCTACGGAGGCACGGTGGGCCGACAGGCCTATCTGAAGTTCGACATCAGTTCGTTGGGTGCCGGTTTGACCATCTCATCGGCCACCCTGACCATGCGGACACGAAACGACTTCAACGGTGATTTCTTTGCAAGACTCTACGAGGTCGCCGACGATTCCTGGGATGAAACCACGCTCGAAGACGCCAACGAGCCGGCCCTTGGACCGCAGATAGCCCAGTGGGACATCGAGGGAATCATCACACTGAACCACAGTCCCGGCACATCGCAGCTCGACGTCCTCGATGTCACCGGCTGGGTCACCAGCAACTACAACGCCCTCGACAACTTGATCAGTTTCGGCATCGTCGAGATCGGCAGCTCCGCCACGTTCTACCGGGGCGACGAACACGCCGACCAGTCCGAGCACCCCTGGGCCGAGCTCACGGTGACCGGCGTCCCCGAACCCACCACGCTCGCGCTCCTGGGCCTCAGCGGCCTCGCGCTGCTGCGGGCACGGCGCGCTTCACGCAGGACACTGCATACCCATTCCGTCTGAACCGAATAACCGAATAACCGAAATCACTCATTGAGAAACCTGAAAGAGATTCGAATCATGAAAAATTACATCACAATTATCCCCATCATCGCCACCCTGACCCTGTCCGGGGCCCTGACCGCCACAGCCACCTCCATCAGCGTACGGCCGGACCATGACGGTTGGACGGAAACCGGACTGGGCGTGCAGGACCACATCGGGAATCAGGCCTACGGAAGCAATGTGGGCCGACAGGCCTTTCTGAAGTTCGACATCAGTTCGTTGGGTGCCGGTAAGACCATCACATCGGCCACCCTCACCATGCGGACCCGGAACGATACCATTACTGATTCTATCGCAGTCTTGTATGAGGTGGCCGATGACTCGTGGTTGGAGACAACCCTCGAAGACAGCAACAAGCCTGCCTTCGGGCCCTCTATTTTTGTCTGGGACATCGAGGGGACCGTCACATTGAACGTCAGTCCCGGCACTTCGCAGCTGGATGCAATCGATGTGACAAGCTGGGTCACAAGCAACTACAACGCCCTCGACAACTTGATCAGCTTCGGAATCATCGAGTTTGAAAGCAACAGAACATTCTACCGGGGCGACGAACACGCCGACCAGTCTGAGCACCCCTGGGCCGAGCTCACGGTCGTCGCCGTGCCTGAACCCTCCACCCTGGCGCTCCTGGCCCTGGGCGGCCTCGCACTGCGGATCCGACGGCGCTCCGCGTAGAGGTAGGACAACAGAGGTAGATACCGATCATGAGCAGACCGAGCACAATCATCGCGGCCGTCGCGGCCCTGTTCGCGGCGGCCGCTCTCCCTGCACGGGCCCAGACCGTGCAGGTGAGACCCGACCATGACAACTATACGGAGGACCTGGCCGGCGTGCAGGACCACACCGATAACCTATCCATGGGAGATACGAACTTGAGGCAAGCCTACCTGAAGTTCGATATCAGCGGTCTGCCCACCAACGGCGTAGTCGTTCAATCGGCCGTCCTCACCATGCGGACCCGCAACGATTTTTCCGGGGATGCAATCGTGAACGTCTATTCCGTGGATGACGACACCTGGGACGAGACGACGATCGAGGACAGCAACGAACCGCCGCTCGGCCCGGTGATCGGCACCTTCGACATCGAGGGAACCAATACCCTGGCGCACCCTGCGGGGACGTCGCAACTCGATGACATCGATGTCACGGCCTGGGTCGCAGAAAACTTCAACAGCAGCGACTCCCTGATCAGCATCGGTCTCGTCGAATTGGGTAGCAGCATTACCTTCTTCCGCGCCGACGAACATGCCGACCAATCGGAGCATCCCTGGGCCCTGCTCACGGTGACGGTGGGTGCCCCGGGTCCGGGCCTGCTGGAGGTCCGGCCGGGCCATGACGGTTGGACGGAAGCCGGACTGGGCGTGCAGGATCACATCGGGAATCAGGCCTACGGAAGCAATGTGGGCCGACAGGCCTATCTGAAGTTCGACATCGGTTCGTTGGGTACCAATCAGACCATCACATCGGCCTCCCTCACCATGCGGACCCGGAACGATACCATTACTGATTCTATCGCAATCTTGTATGAGGTGGCCGATGACTCGTGGCTGGAGACAACCCTCGAAGACAGCAACAAGCCTGCCCTCGGGCCCTCTATTATTGTCTGGGACATCGAGGGGACCGTCACATTGAACCACGATCCCGGCACATCGCAGCTGGATGTACTCGATGTAACAAGCTGGGTCACCAGCAACTATGCCAGTCTCGACACGTTGATCAGCTTCGGTATCGTTGAGTTTGAGAGCAACAGGACATTCTACCGGGGCGACGAACACATCGACCAGTCGGAACACCCCTGGGCCCTGCTCTCCGTGGTGACCGAGGCGCCCACCGCGGCACACACCAATGTCACGGTCGACAACGTAGTGGAACTCCGGTTCGAAAGCGTTTCCGGACTGGAGTACCAGTTGGAGTACTCCGACAACGTCACGGATGCCGCGTCCTGGACCAACAAGAACTTCACGGTCACGGGCAGCGGCCAGCTCGATACCCTGTTCGATTCGGAGACCGACGCAGATCCAAGCAGGAACTACCGAATTGTGACCCCCTCGAACTAGAGAGAGCATCATGAACAAACCCTTTACAACGATCCTCGTCTCGACCGCCGCGGCCATCCTGAGTATGGCGGTCTCCCAGGCCGGACCGGTGACCTTGGAGGTCCGGCCCGACCACGACAATTGGACGGAAGACGGCTTCGTGGGCGTCCAGGACCATACTGCGAACCAGGCGTACGGAAGCATGGCGGGCCGGCAGGCCTACCTGAAGTTCGACATCAGCGCGCTGGCTTCGGGACTGAACATCGATTCAGCGACCCTCACCATGCGGACCCGCAACGATTTCTCCGGTGATTTCGTCGCGAATCTGTATGAGGTTGCCGATGATTCCTGGGACGAGACGACCCTCGAGGACAGCAACGAGCCGGCCATCGGACCGCAGGTCACAGCGTGGAACATCGAGGGGACCAATACCTTGATGCACGCCGCAGGCACCTCCCAACTCGATGTCCTCGATGTCACGGACTGGGTTGAGAGCAACTACGGCAGCAACGACTTGCTGATCAGTTTCGGAATCATCGAGCAGGGCAGCAGCGCAACGTTCTATCGGGCCGACGAGCACACCGACCAGTCGGAGCACCCGTGGGTGTTGCTCACCGTCAATGCGACGGACATCACACCGGTTGTCACGAACGTGACCGTCGACAGTGAAGCGGGGTTCCAGTTCGATAGCACGGCGGGAACCGACTACGGGTTGCAGTGCTCGACCAATGGGACGGACTGGATAAGCGGCAACATCACGGTGCACGGCCTCGGCCAGACCGAACTCGTCTTCGACCCGGCAGGAATCGACACCAGCAAGCAGTATCGCATCGCCATCTTGCCGTAGAGCATCTTTTCATCGCAAACGAACTGATGAGGTCCGGCTCCAGGCGCAGCGCACCGGGGTTTACCCTCATTGAACTGCTGGTGGTCATCGCAATCATCGCGATCCTTGCCGCCTTGCTGATGCCCGCGCTGCGGGAAGCCCAGCAGGCGGCGCGGAAATCAACGTGCCTCAGCCGGATGCGACAGATGGTCCTGGGCGTGACCCTCTACGCCGGTGATCATGAGTACCGGGTTCCCCCCAATCTTCGCTACAACCCGTTCGGCTCCGATCATCCCCTCACCTTCGACTTCTCGGTCAACTACCTGATTGCCCAGAACTGGGGAAGCTGGGGATATCTGTATGGCGGACTGGGCATTCTCTATGAGCAGGAGATCGTGACGGATGCGAGGGAGTTTTTCTGCCCCTCGCAAAAGGAGGATGTCTTCGGCGCGAAGTATACCCGGTCAAAGTCCATCGCCCGCCTGCAGGACGTTACGCTCACGAGTTCAGGATCCAGTTTCTCCTCGTACATGTACCGATGCGCGGCTGAGTTGAGGATGGGGAATCGACTGGAACTCACCCCCATCAGCATCTCGGATCATGCCAACCTGACGGCCGTAGCAGACTGGACTCGCCCCGCCGGCACCTTTTCCTATGACATCATGATGCACCCCGACGGCTTCCAGGCGGCCAAATTCGACGGCTCGGCGCAGTGGTATTCAGCCCCGGATTTCACCTACGACGGTATCACCTATATCGAATCCCATTTCCCCCTGATCCCGTTCATCATCGCGGACAACCCGTAGCCGGCGAGGCAAGGGCGCTACGGGCGCGTGCGGATGACCTTCGCGGGGATTCCCTGGGCGATCGCTCGGGGAGGAATGTCCCGCGTCGCAAGCGCGTGGGCGCCGAGCACCGCCCCCTCTCCAATGGAGACTCCATCCAGCACGGTCACGCGTGCGCCGATCCAGGCTCCGTCACCAATCGTAATTCCACCCTTGCTTCGCGTCCCCTGGCGGATAATCGGCACGCCCGGATCGTCGATGACATGATTGCCTCCGGCGACGGCGTAGGCGTAAGCGGCGATCAGCACGTCGCGACCAATCTCCACCCGGCTGTCGGTGCCGATGATGCAGTTGCAGCCGATATCGGAGCCTTCGCGAATCAGAACGATTCCATCCCGCGCCCGGATCACGGTGTTGCGCGCGATGAGGACGCCCTTTTCTATCGATATCTCCGACTGCCCCCGCGCATCCAGGACGGAGTGATCGTCAAGAAAGACACCATCGCCGAGTTTGATGTTCCGGCCTCCTCGAATCACGACGTTCTTTCCGATCGTCACCCCGGAACCCATGCCTCCCAGGATCCAGCGATAGGCAATGCGCCGCATCGCATACCCGGCCGCGCCGGGGATCCAGCTGCAGAAAAGCATCACCAGTTCATACAGAATCAGGGGCCCAAGACTCGGTGTGCCAACCGCCAGCAGGGCATAGCGCTTGAGGGGGGAAAGGTTATCGTCCGCGTAAATTCCGTGCACTCGCGTGTCACGGCCTGGCTCTGAACTCGTCATATCTCTCAACCCGGTCGTCGAATGAAACGTGACACAGGAACCCCAGCAGTCCAAGCAACAACAGCTTCGCGCGTAAAAGCAGCCCCATGGCAAGGGAAGCTTCGGAATCAATCCCGATGAGCCCGAAATAGAATACATAGGAGAATTCCGACAACCCCAATCCTGCGAGCGGGGCAATCGGGATCATTGCGATCATCATTGCCGCGGGCAGAACGGCAACGATTCCGGCAAATTCCGGCGAAATCCCAAACGCTCGAAAGCTCACATAGACATTGATCCAGGTCAGCAAATAGAATGCAACCGTCAGGAAAACCACCCGGGAAAGCACGCCGGGATTCCGGCGGAGCGCGTGCAGCCCTTTTTTGAGCTTGTGGCTGAGTCCGGCGAATCCTGCCCGAATCCGCTCGAGCCGGCCGCCGATCCCGGATGGGTCCGTGATGTCTCCGCCGAATCGAGCGAAAAACTTGAGGGGTTGGCGGATTCGGGACAGGAGAAACAGTGTGAATAGCAGGCCGGCGGCCCCCACCGCCGGAATGTATATCGCGGGAATCCGAAAGAGGCGGACGTCCAATGCCGGTGCGACGGCAACGAGAAGAAGCAACAGGACCAGGCCCGTAAACCGTTCCAGGAAAACGCTCACAGCGGCCCTCCCCTGGTCACGGATCTCACGCCCGGCATAATAGGATCTCACGATGTCGCCGCCGACATTGGAGGGGAGCAGGCAGGTGAAATAATAGCCGATGAGGTAGTACCTGAACAATCGAGGGAACGGGACGACGGGAGCATCCTTCCCGAGGAGTACCTGCCATTTCAGGCAGCTGACCAAAACCATGGCGAAGGACAGGGCCACCGAGAGGGAGACGAAGGCTGGATTCACCTGCGAGGCCAACATACGGAGTTCCTCTTTTCCGATGACCTGGAAAATCAGCGCAAAGAAAGCAATGCTTACCCCGATTTTTGCAATTTGGATCCACGCTTTTCGACTCATGCGTCGCCACTGTAGCCTACCATCGCCGCGCCGCAACCAAGGAATCCGGGCCTTCACAGACAAATTCCAGAGCATATACTTTGACATTTCGGGTAGGACGTCGTAACGGTTTGGAGATCAAGGGTAAAAGAGGTAGGTCTTGCGTAACTTTTCAGCAATCATTCTATTCGCCATATCGGGCGTATTCATCGGATGCAACGACAGCAGCGACAGCGGCGGAATCGAGTCCCCCCCCGCCGAAGTTTCACAGGGAAGCGGGCCCGTCACCCTCGCGCTCAGCGGCAGGTGGTCCGGTAGCGCCTCGGTGCTGGGAGATCTTGACCCCGGTGGTACCGGCATCACCGCGACCGTGCAGCAAAGCGGAAATGCCATCACGATCCGTACTTCCCTGGCCACGATCGGCGCCAATTTCAGCGGTACTGTCGACTCAGACGGCTGCATCCGGTTGACTGATGCATTTGACGGAGAAACCTGGACAACGCATTTTCAAAAGGCGACGGACAATCACATACAAATTGCGGATTTCCTGCGCCCCCCTTCCTCTGAAGAGCCCTTTCCCCCGACGAGCGTGATCGATTTGCGCAGGTAGAACTACTCATTCCGCTCCGCGGATTGCGGCGGCTCGGATCCCTGAAAATCGTGCACCGTCTTCGTACGCCGTCTTCGTGCACCCACTTCGTGCTCCGTCTTCGTGCTCCGTCTTCGTGCACCGTCTTCGTGCACCGTCTTCGTGCACCGCCTTCGTGCACCGACTTCGCGCACCGCCTTCGT
>Ga0315336_1003576_pt1 | contig 20336 bp, 15 predicted proteins | sample ASW5metaG_FD_204512 | JGI IMG/M metagenome (GOLD analysis project Ga0315336, IMG submission 204512) | Ammonia-oxidizing marine archaeal communities from Monterey Bay, California, United States - ASW #5 | ecosystem: Environmental > Aquatic > Marine > Intertidal zone | place: USA: California... | reverse complement strand
ACAGGAACTTCTTGGTTCGCTTGAAAACAAAAGGGACTTCTACCCACGATCAATTCGCCAAAACCCGCATCAACAATCGTATGTGTGATTCCAGGGCTAAGTGAAACAATACGAACATCTCCTTGCTGAGGTTGCTCATTATTTGGCTGACAGACACTCAGAAAAAGAAATATCGCGACTGCAAAGAATTTATGCATCTTGTGTAGTGGATGTTTCGAGTTGAGTTTCAGTTAATCGTTGGTAGACGTGGCATGTTGCGAGCAACTCTTCATGCGTACCATCGCCAACTAATTGCCCTCGGTCGAGCACTAAAATACGGTCTGCAGTTTGTACGGTCGACATTCGATGCGCAATGATAAAAACCGTTCGATTGTTACAATAATTACTTAACGTATCGCTGATTAATGCCTCTGATTCTGCATCAACCTGACTAGTTGCTTCATCGAAGATCAGTATCGATGGGTCCCGCAATAACGCTCTGGCAATCGCAAGCCGTTGACGCTGGCCTCCACTAAGCGAAGTGCCTTGCTCGTATACAACCGCGTCAAACCCGCCATCGATTGCACGAATGAACTCATCAGCATGTGCTTGTTTTGCCACTCGCTCCACGTCTGCCCTGCTTGCTTCAGAGCCAAAGCGTATATTGGACTCGATTGAGGTATGAAACAATACAGTTTCTTGGGTTACAACTCCCATCTGCCCTCTCAATGAGTGGAGATTAATTTGGCGGATATCTTGTCCATCGATTGAGATTGTTCCTTCCTGAGGAGAAAGTAAATTCGGCAATAATGAAACTAATGTTGTTTTACCCGAACCGTTTGGACCAACAATCGCAACACGTTGGCCATGCTTAATAGTCAGAGATACATTCTGCAGGGCTGGTACATCGGAGTTGCTGTACGTAAAAGAAACATTTGCGAACTCAATAGCCTTTTCATGCTTCGGCAAATCTGGCTTAGATTCCACTTCTTCTGCGGGAACTACAAGGAGGGAAAGAAGTCGGTCTGCTGGAGCTTCTGCCGCTTGAATTTCAGTGACAAGACCAGCCAATGGTCGCAGTGAACCTCCAGCAACAGCAAGCGCACCAATTGAGAGTAAAAATTTGTCGAACTCGAGTGAGCCATCAATAATCGAACGTGCTGCGATTGCGGCGAGCGTTCCGAGGACAAAAATTGCGAGAATTTCCATGAGCGGAGAGCCAAGGGCACGCATCAAACGAACTTTTAGTTCTGCTTTTATGACTTGTTTATTTTCCTCGTCAAAAGCGTCAATCGATGCCTGCTCTGCAGTATTCACTTTCACCGCACGCAATCCTTGAATCGATTCGCTTGAAATGCGCAGGAGTTCTTGTTGTGCAGACAAGGAAGCTTTTGTCCCCTTGCTCACTCGTTTTCCGATTCTATGAAGCGTGATCGCTAGGATTGGAAAAACGAGCAATGCAATAATGACGAGTCTGTAATCAAAAATACACGCAACAACAAACGCAACAACACCTTTTGTTAACTGCGAGACTGATTTTCCCATCAATACCATTAGCCCAACTTGTAGCGCTTCAGCATCCCGTATGATTCTAGAAACAAATTCGCTTGAGCCAAGTTGTTGAACCTTGCCAAGTGGCATTTCTAGGACGTGCTTAAAAGAAGCCTCGCGAACCCGAGCAACCACATGTACTGCAATCCAAGCGCTCAGATATTGATGATAAAAGTTGGCCAATCCGCCAACAATCGTCAAACATCCTACTCCAATCAAAATAAATATAACTCCATCAAATCGACCTTCAGGAAGGACTAAAAGCAACCAACTTGGAATTTGAAAAATATTCCCCGCTGCGTTGTGCTCTGTTGCTAATTGCAACAAAGACCTGCCCTGTTCTGGATCTAGGATGAGAGAAAGTGCAGGGCCAAGACTAAGGAGCCCAACTCCAAGTCCAAGTGCTGAAAAAGCTGCTAATGAAAGTGCGAGAATAAAACGCCATCGCCACGCGAGCATTTGCTTTGCGAAGTACTTGAAGTTACTCATGCCTCGTCACGACCTTCAAAAATATTTCGAAGGTCTTTCCAGAAAGCAGGGTAACTTTTCGTTACACAATTTGGGTTCACAATGGAGACACCTTTTCGTTTAGAACCTAAAACCGCCATTGACATCGCAATTCGGTGATCATCAATAGGGTCTATAGCCGTAGGTCCGTTATCAGAATTGATTGGCGAAACCCGTATGTCCGTGTCACTAGAGGCTACCCCGCACCCTACTTTTGCAAGGGACCTTGCCATGACTTCGATTCGATCTGATTCTTTTAGTGGCAAAGTTTCTAACCCATAAATTCGTGAAGGAGAATCTGCAAAAGCGGCAACTGCCGCCAAGCACAATGACGCATCGGGGAATCCAGAGGCATCAAGATTCTCAAATCCTTGAACTGTCCCCGTACCAGTTACACGTATTCCATTTTCTACATCGATGACCTCCGCTCCAATTGTGCCGAGCAACCGAATTGCTTCCATGTCTGGCTGAGGAGAAGAGAGTGTAAGTCCTTCAAGTGTAATGGACATGCCGTCATGCAACGCTGCTACTGCTGCAAAATAAATCGCTGAACTTGCATCAGGTTCGATGTCTAATTCACGGTGTGTAATTCTGGTCTGTGGAACTACGATGACACGTTGCTCTCCTATTCCATCCTTCACATCAACCCCGAAGATGCGAAGCACTTCCGATGTCAGATCAATGTACGTTGAAGAGGTCACAGGCAACTCGCAATTTAGAGATATGCCACCTTCCACAAACGGTGCAATCAACATCAACGCTGAAATGAACTGGCTCGATTTAGTGACTGGCACTTGTAATTCTCCCCCATGCAAGTTTGTCCCATCGATCTCAATCGGCATATTCGTTCCGTCAAATGCACAGCCAAGTGTTTGCATTAACTCGAGCAAATCTCCAATAGGACGCGTTCGCATCTTGGAGTCGCCATCGACAGTGACAGGTTCTTTTGCAAGTGCACCTGCAGCAATCATAAATCGCGATGGGGTTCCTCCTGCGCCAAGATTCACACTCGCTCCATGAGGTGGCTTCCCGTCAACTCCATGGAGCACCAATTTATTTGGTGTCCACTTTACTCCAATCCCAATTTTAGAAAAGGCCTCTGCGAGTAACTTAGTGTCATCACTCACGAGTGGGTTTTTCAAGACAGTACGCCCAGCACCAAGAGCGCCGAGCATTATCATTCGTGCTGTCAAACTCTTCGACCCCGGAACCCGCAAAGAGCGGTGACCAATTCTTTTCAAAACAGGGACTGATTCTGCAGTCGACCCTGCATTTTTTTTACTCATGTATCTCGCCTAAAGATTGCAACAACGTCTTCAAGTGGGATGACGAACAATCTATTATCACCTTCAAAATCTACAGGAATACTGTTTTTTGGATTAAATAATATCTTGTCGTACTGTTGAATTGGATAGTCAGGATTATTTTCAATAATCATGCTTACAGCTACAATTCTCCCAGTAAGCGTTGGAATTTCAATTTTATCTGGTAAATGGATACCCACCTTGGTGACTTTGCGATCTTCATCCTTTCGGATAAGAACTCGCTCACCAATGGGCTCGACAATTTCTAGGGTTGCCTGCTTGCTCTTCGATTTCGCCATAATTGTTGGGTATGATACGTGCTTTAAGAAAGTATGGAGATTTTCCTTCCAATTCCCTCATTTCAGCGTTATGATGGCTCATTCAGGTGAATAAAAGGATATTTTGACATGCCCGTTAAAACGAACAAGCCCGTAGAAGTCAGTTCCCCAGATTCATGCACGAATACCGATCCACTTCATCTTATTGATGTGGACTACGTACGGATATACGTTGGAAATGCAAAACAAGCCGCGTTTTATTACGCCTATGCTTTTGGCTTCCAAGTCACTCAATTTGAAGATCTTACTACTGGTAATCGAGAAGAAGCTTCTTACCTACTCACCCAAGGAAATATCCGGATTATCTTGACAACTGGTTTACATGCAGATCATCCCGCTCAGCGCCACATCAACCTCTACGGTGATGGTGTAAAAGATATCGCATTTACTGTATTTGATGCAGAGAAAACATTTGAACAAGCCATTGCAAATGGCGCAGAAGTAGATTATGAGCCCACCACCATTGAAGATGATCGTGGCTCCGTAACTCGTGCTGGCATTAAAACGTACGGAGAAGTCATACACACATTGGTTTCTAGAATTGGCGAATACGCACTACCAAACATCAAAAAAGGCGAGGCAATTCTTCCAGGCTTTGAGTTGATGGACCATCCCCTCAATCAGTACAACAAAGAACATCCGTGCGGATTAAAATTCTTAGATCATTGCGTTGGCAATGTAGAATTAAATGGGATGAACAGAGCAGTCGAGTGGTACGAAAAGGTCCTGGGATTCTCAATGTTTAAACACTTCGATGATGAAGATATTTCCACTGAGTATTCAGCACTCATGTCTAAAGTGATGTCATCTGGCGGAGGATTAATCAAGTTTCCTATTAACGAACCCGCTGAAGGAAAGCGAAAAAGTCAAATTCAAGAATATCTTGATTGGCACAGCGACACTCCCGGTGTTCAACACCTTGCATTTAGAACAGACGATGCAATCCAGTCTGTTTCTGAACTTCGAAGAAGAGGCGTGAACTTTCTCGAGATTCCAGAATCATATTACGAAATTGTTTGGGATAGAGTTGGCAACATTGAAGAAGAAAAACGAATTGTTCAAGAACTTGGCATCCTTGTTGACCGAGATGATCAAGGGTACCTATTACAACTATTTACCAAGCCAATCCAAGACCGGCCTACCCTATTCTTCGAAATTATTTGCCGACGTGGCAGCCAGTCCTTTGGCAAAGGTAATTTTAAAGCGCTGTTTAAAGCACTTGAAATTGAACAAGAGCATCGCGGAAACTTTTAAGCATATATCTGCTAAGGTATAGGCACAATGCCGTACTACACCTCACTTGGGGACATCCCGCCAAAACGACATATACAATTTCGTAGGCCCGATGGCGAACTCTATTCTGAAGAAGTTTTTGGAACCGAGGGTTTTGTTGGTCCAACATCAACGATGTATCACATCCATCCTCCAACACAAGTTTCAGGATGGAAAACGCTCTATTCAACTAAGACAGAGTTTATTGAAACAGATGTCATGCGAATGCGCCACCTTAAATCTATGAGCATGGAACCAAGTGGCGATCCTATCACTGGCAGGGTTGTGCTATTTGGAAATGAAGATGTCGAGATGAGCATTTGCGTCCCAAATGAAGAGATGACATACCATTATAAAAATGGGAGTGGTGATGAGTGTATCTTCATCCATTGGGGTTCGGGCACTGTTTATACAAGCATGGGGACACTTGCTTTTCACAAGAAGGATTACATTGTTATTCCAAAGGGTGTGACATACAGGATTGAATTTAATGCTTCAGAAGAAGGCGACCCAGCAAATCGATTCGTTTGCTTTGAAACAATGAATACAAGCCATATTCTTCCACCTCCTGGTTATATTTCAAAAAAGACAAGCCAATTCCTTGAACACGCTCCTTATTGTGAACGTGACTTACGACTTCCTTCGCTACCCCTTATGTACGATGAACTCGGCGATTTTGAAGTTCGAATCAAAGCCAGAGATAGGGTGCATTCCTATATGTATTCTTATCATCCACTCGATGTCGTTGGTTGGGACGGTTGTTATTACCCATACTGTTTTAACATCGATGATTTCTCGCCGATTGTTGGCAAGCACCACATGCCACCCCCTATTCACCAAACATTTGAAGGTCATAATTTTGTCATCTGTTCGTTCTGCCCACGTGTTTTAGATTTTCACAAAGATGCAATTCCGGTTCCTTATCATCACAGCAATCTTGATAGTGACGAATTGCTCTATTACGTTGAAGGCAATTACAAAGCTCGGAAGGGAATCGAATCTGGTTCAATGAGCTTGCACCCTCAGGGAATTCCTCATGGACCACACCCTGGAACGATTGAAGCTTCACTCGGTGCGACTTGGACGAATGAACTTGCGGTGATGTGTGATACATTTAGACCTCTTCACCCAACCAAGGCTGCCCTTGGAATTGACGATGCACAGTATCCGGCATCATGGGCAGAATGGAAGCCGAAAAAAGGAAATGGTGAACCTGGTAACACTGCTGATACTTGGTAGTGTAAAAAACTAAGCGTCAGGCCTGTTGGAGTCACGTCGCAGCATGGATAACTCCAGCACAAGAACCAAAACCGATGCGGGTCGCACAATCAGACTCACACCATGCCTCGATGACAAGCTCATCGCCATCTTGCAAAAATCGGCGCTCTGTTCCATCTGGCAAGTCAATCGGCTCAGTACCGCGCCATGTCAATTCAAGTAAACACCCCCTGCTAGCCTTGGTATCACCAGAAATCGTGCCCGAACCAATAAGGTCACCGCTATTCATTGGGCATCCAGTGCTTGTGTGGTGTGCGAGCATTTGAGCAAAAGACCATGTCAAATTGTTCAAAGAACTTTTCGTGAGTTGCATCGCTTTGACATCTTCATCGCGCATCTTTTCTGAAGAGATAGAAACACAACAATTCACATCAATCACGTCATCTGTCACGGGTTGCAAGTATTCCAACATTGCTGGGTCATCATCTTGCCTACTTGGACCAAATTGTCGAAAGGGAGCCAATGCATCTACTGTCACAATCCATGGGCTAATTGTTGAAGCGAAGTTTTTAGCGTTGAAGGGACCAAGCGGTTGGTATTCCCACTTTTGTACATCGCGAGCAGACCAGTCGTTCAGTATTACAAGTCCAAAGATGTGCTCCATAGCATCAACCATAGGAATTCGATCCCCCATCGTGTTCCCTTTGCCAATAAAGGCTCCAAATTCCAGTTCATAATCAAGTAACTTGCACGGAGCGAAAATTGGGTTGCTATCATCGGGTTTCAATTGCCCGTGAGGTCTTTTGATACCAGTTCCTGAAACAACAACACTACTCGCCCTACCGTGGTACCCAACTGGCAAGTGTAAATAGTTTGGCATTAAAGGGTCGCCGTCTGGTCGAAACATTTTGCCAACATTAGTCGCGTGATTTCTCGCTGCGTAAAAGTCAGTGTAATCTCCTATTGTTGCTGGCAGAACGAGGCGTAACTCAGATTGAGAGCGCAAAACTTCGGGGACTGGCTCACCACTTAACATCGCAAATAATGCGTGCCTGACAAGTGTCCATGATTTTTGTCCTAAAGACATAAATTGATTCAGCGAATCTTGCAACAAAGCACTTTCGATATCTTTTGAGAACTTTAGCTGTCCTTGCTTTATTGCTTCACGGAGGACAACTGCTTGTTCACCGATTGCAACAACAATTCCATGCTCACTGCAAACGCCCCAAGGTAAGTTCTGAATAGGAAAATCAATTCGACCGCTTCCCATTTCTACCCAACTACTCGCGGCACTATCATGCGTGTGATCAATTTGTGTCATTTCGAATCCTTTAATAATCCCATACATCGTAAATCAGTTCGAGCATCATCAAAAGAACATGAACCAACCGAGTTAAACAACTCCGCTCGTACCTGCTCTAAATTAGTGTCACTAAACAAAGTGAAATCTGGCGATTCCATCGTTAAAATATTTTCTACATCGCTAACGCTTTGATTTTCAATTGAGGCGGCTGCAGTTGCATGCAATACAGAGAGAAAACCAAATTCTGTAACACCCACTGATTCGTTTTTATTTCGACATGGATGGTGCATTCCTGCAGTAGCCTTAAACGGTTGCCCAGCAATTGCACAACTATGAATGAATCGAGCAAGATTTTCCGCCGTTGGATAGAGGTCCGCACTGACGCCACCCGTTCTGACCTTTGCTCCCGCAATCACCCCTGAAAGTGCTGCGATAAGCCCCCTTGGATCATCCTCTATCGGCAACTCTATGAAAGGGAACAAATCGTCATGCAAAATATCAAGAGCCGAGTCTATCTCTTGAGTAGTAGTTGCTTTGAATTCGACTACATTCGCAACCGCTCCACAATCTTCAACATTAAAATCAATTGTTGCTTGAACTGCTGCCTCAAATTGTTCGCTTCCAGCGGGAGGTAACAGCACACTCAACTGCCACAAGTCCTGTTCCTCAGGTGATGGAAGCAAGCGTTCTGCACAATCCTTAAACTCTTGAAGTCTATTTGCTGGAATAATCAAACGAGCAAGCATCCAACTGTCATCTGATTGTAAATAGAGCGACCACTTCTCAACGACCGTTTTCATATCTAAATCTGCTGGAGGATAAAGGCCTGCATAATCTATGATTCCTTCAAGCAATATTTCGCTCGTGGTCGTTGTTGCTGTTTGAACATCAGGCATCGCAGAGACTCGCGAAATATTTATGGCATCGTTTCAATCGTGTGATTGATGATTTTTTACCAAGTAATACAAGGGTATCACCAATCGGTGGGCTTACTGGTCCACCCGCAACTGCGATTCGCACTGGTTGCGCAACTTTTCCAAGGTTTCCTTCTGCTAATTCGTCAGCAAGAGTATGCAAGCAAGTATCGATTGCTTCAACATTCCACTCATCAAGTGAACTCAATGCGTCAATTATCGAAGGCATTCTTGACAATCCGGTCACGTCGCCTTTCAGCAATGCTTTCTTCACTGGCTTTGATTCTGGCCATGCAATCGCTCCGTCGTCGTCTATGAGAAAATGAGAGGTTTCGATTGCATCTCGAAATGTTTTTGATCGCTCATGATTCGCGGAAGAAAATAATGAAAAATTTTCTAGTTCAGCAAACTCCGGAGCGTATTCTTGACACCAATCATGTAATCGTTCTTTGAATTCGTCACTTGTTAATTTTTGCAAGGCGTCTAGATTGAATGCTAGCAATTTTACCCTATCAAATTTTGCAGGCGATTTCACAATCCTGTCCAATGTAAATTTCTCGATAAGAAATGCTGAATCAAACTGTTCAATATCATTCCCAGGTGACCAACCAAGAAGACAGAGGTAATTCAGTAAAACTTCTGGTAAGTAACCAGCACTCTTAAAATCTTCGACATTAATCTCAGGAAGTTCAATACCAAGCGCAACTGCTAATTTTGTTGCTTCATCAGTTTCCAGTTGGTTGTCTTTTGAAGATTGCCAATTTGTCCATGTATCTTCCGAAATACAACTTTCTGGAGCAGATTCTATATTGTTTTCTCGGACAAAATTTCGAAGCGCTTTATCTTTATCTCGCTTTGACATCTTGGAGCCATCAGGGTTGAAAATCAAAGAAATATGAGCGTAAACTGGCCTGTTAAAACCAAGGGCATCTTGCAGAAGATTATGTTTAAATGTGTTATTCAAATGTTCCTGGCCCCGAAGCACGTGCGTAACCTTCATCAACGCATCATCTACAACAACTGCGAAGTGATAGGTTGGATACCCATCTCCCTTGAAAATAACAAAATCATCGACTTCGCTTCTGTCAATGGTAACATCGCCAAGTACAGCATCGGTTACTGTGAGCGATTCTCCATCTGGCACCTTGAATCGCACAACGTGTGGTTTTCCGCCCTCTAGGTTTTTCGCGACTGTTTCTGGCGATAACTCTAATGAAGCTCGGCTATACCTATACGCACGCTTTTCCTCCCGCGCCTTCTTTCGTTCTGCATTCAACTCTTCCGGTGTTTCAAATGCGTAGTAGGCTAATCCAGAATCAAATAGTCGTTGCCGTTGTTCTTTGTAGATATCAAGTCGTTCAGATTGGTGATACGGTCCCTCATCTCCACCCCCGTACTCTTCAAAGTCAGGCCCTTCATCCCAACCAATATTCAACCATTGCAAATCTCTAAAGAAACCAGTTGTTGCTTGGTCGCTAGAACGTTTCTGATCAGTATCTTCTATTCGGAGTAAAAACTTCCCGTGATTCGCCCTCGCGAAAGCCCAACAATAAATTGCTGTTCTCGCGCCACCAACATGTAAATGGCCTGTTGGGCTTGGAGCAAATCTTGTTTTAACGAGTCCACTTACCATTCTTCGTTCAACTTTTTACCACGGTTTTTATAAACATGGAATGGGCCTGTTAGTGCATAGATTACAAATCCAATAGCTACAGTTTCTTGGAACCACCACATGCATAAGAATAATATGATGACGAGACAAGCGATGAATCTGAACGTTTGTGGTTTGCCTAAATATCGATTTACAAAATGATCATACGGTATATTTGAAACCATTGCTATCGCACCAAGTAACATGACAACCGGAACTCCGAATGCGTACGCCCTTCCTATCCAAAGTGTATCGCCGTTACTTGCGAGTACGTGTTGGTGTAATAGAATCAAAGATGCAATTAAACCCGCTGCACCTGGTGAAGGCATCCCATGGAATGCAATGTGGTCATTGGGGCCTTTCTGCGGTTCAGTTTCCACTGTAAATCGAGCGAGGCGTAATGCAGTGCAACAAACGTAAACTGCTGCGATTCCCCAAACAACTTTGCCCCATGGTAAATCTGCATCGGGACCAAGAATCGTCAAGAGACCATCAGTTCCTAAATAACTCGCGATGAGTGACAATACCATCACGGCGGGAGCGACACCGCATGTCACTAAATCGGAGAGAGAATCAAGCGCTGCACCTAGTTCTGTAACACTACGGGTGAGGCGAGCAACTGAACCGTCAACACTATCAAGGAACATTCCCAAAAAGATAAGAGCACCCGCCATCGTCAATCCGCTCCAACCCCATGGACCATGCCAATCCGCGCCTTTATATGCGTAATGAATTGCAGCAAAACCAGAGATAAGATTTCCAAGAGTAAATAGCAATGGCCATACGGTTTGGGGCGGAATTACCCTTCGTCGCCTTGGTGTTTTGATTTCTTCAGTATTTTCCTCGATTGGTTCCATAAGAGGTGCACATTCTACCCTGTCAGCCACGGGGCATGATATTTGCTTCAATAACTAGGAATTGCACAATATCCTCTTCGACAGGACCACCTAGCAGGGCCTCGCCTAATCGTACAGGAGGCGGCCCATCGTCTTGAGGACCCGATTTAGCATTTGGTGCAACTAAATGCGTAGCGATAATAATTGCTTCATTATGTTGCAGAAGCGTCTCGAATTCAAGTTCCCTAAACAACTTAACTCTTAATGGCGGCTTTGAGTTTCCTGCGAAAGTAGCTTGCTGATTGGGTATGTGCCAAGTCGGAAGAAATTGTAAATATAGATGCAAGCCATCCTCTTGTTCAAGTAACCAACTTCGACCTAGCAAAGACAAGTATCCTCTTTCAATGAAATAAGGAATGCCTTGTTCAGAGATTAACATTCCTTGAGGTTCAATCCGCCTTTGATGTAAATCCCGCCACGTAAAAATCTGACCATGCCACACTGTTGTCTCTTCAATAACATCTCCAAGTGAAGCCACGATTGCGGGCACATCAATTGAAGAAACTTTTCGAACATCTATTCCTTCGCTATATAGTTTTGATTGAAAATCGCTTCCTACGGGTTGACCATAATTCTTGAGATGTTCACTGATGTCTTCTCCGTTTGGGTCTACTCTGATATTTATGACAGAGATCCCATCAGCAGTTGCATCAATACTGCTAGAAGTTACAGAGACTAAAGTTTTTGTTTCTTGAGTGGTGGAGCACCCTACAAGTTGCAGGAGACTAAAGAAAAAAATAATCACACGGTGTCGCATGTATTTACCATGTCAATAAGTTGGCGCAGCCGACCGAAACTTCTTCGAGTATGCGGGACGATAATTCTTGGTAAATCCAGATGATCCTTTTCACTCGGCAAAGCTTCGGACTGGTGGATTTTGCCTTCGCGAATAATGTCACTGAATGCCTCATTTAAACGTTTGATAGATTCATCCGTGAGTATCGCATTCGTACGAATAACATAATTTGAACGGACATATCGACTTGAATGATATATTTTATAAAACTGCATTATGTGGTTAACCGCATCTTGAGCAGATGATGCGACATGGAAAAGCGATTCATCCTCTTCACTAATCATCCCATTCCCCAACAAATCTTCGTGGACGTGCTTTTCCCAGTTAATCCAATAGTTGTTTCCTTCGCCTGCAATCATTACAATCGGAATGATGTTTGATTTCCCAGTTTGTACTAGAGTCAACGCTTCAAACAACTCGTCCTGAGTTCCGAAACCTCCAGGACATCCAACTACAGCATCTGAATGCGTCATGAACATTAACTTTCGAGTAAAGAAATATCTAAAATTAATGAGTTTAGAATCACCATCAATAATTGTGTTCGCCGTTGTTTCAAATGGCAATCGAATTGCTAAGCCGAAACTCGACTCGCGCTGAGGACCTTCATGCCCTGCCTTCATGATGCCATCCCCAGCACCTGTAATTGCCATCCAATTTTCATTGGCCATCAATTTGCCAAACTTTGCAGCCATCTTGTAATCTGGCTGATCCTCGGGCGTTCTTGCTGACCCATAAATAGAAACTTTTCTGATACCTGTATAGCGATTGAACACTTGGTATGCATATCTCATCTCTTTGAGTGCATACGTAACAAGTTTAATTTGACCTGTATCGTGACCTTCTTTAGCCATCTTAAGACAGGCATCAATCATCTGAGCAATCATCACAGGCCTAGGGTCATTTGGCTCATGTTCACATGAGAGCGATACCAGTTCTGCAATCTGGTCTTCTAATACATCTTTTTGACTCATGTGGATATTGTATCCCCGATCCGAACATTGCTCTTAATTTTCTTGAGGAGTAAGAAATGGTAACGGCACAACAGAAACCTCTGGATTCAGTAATTTTCCAGTGACATCTATTGAATATAATTGATCATTTAACACTCCTGCGATTTCCCTAATAATTGGCAAGCCGGCTCTTGGATGCAACCGTGCTTGAATCTCGAATGTATCAAAGTTGATAGTACCTTCCCCCTCGAGCGAAAAATCTGTGATGTCTTTTTCACTACTTCGGAGGGTAATTTCATTTAATACAATTTGATCTGCATCGATATAAAAATCAATTTCTGCGCCAGTGATTGTTTTTGCAGAAGGCAAAGCGAGTTGCAAAACACGCATAGTTGTTAATGAGAAAGGATCTATCTCAAGATGTCCATTCTCAACACGAATCCAACCTACGCCTCTCCTCGAACTTGAATCACCTCGTATTCCTGCAATCGAAAATAATCCACGAAGTTCACCCTCTAGAGTTGCGACTATTCCATCGCCGCTTCCAGTTGCTAACTCAACTCCTGCAATTAATACTTCAATTTCATATTCTTTTGTACCGTCCAGAGCTATCCAACCGCCAACCGTTACGCCGCCTGTTGAAGATTCCCCTCTCATATCCTTAAAAACAAATCTATTATTATCGTGATCGAATTTTAAACTACCAGCAACATCGGCAATCGTTCTGCCAAGTGTATTCATTTCTTCAACCGCGATTGACATATCTAAAGTTTCTAATTTTTCTTCATTATATGCGCCAACTAAACGAGTAACCCCGTTGATTTGTTTTAAGGGGATACCAACATCCATCGAAACCTCTTCGAGAGAAATATCTCCTTTAAACTCGACTGACAAATCTTTCCAATCTTCCCCTGCAAAAATAACTTCTCCGTTTGGCAGTGTACTTGTGCCATCAGCAAGTTTAATCGCAATGAGAATGTCTCCTACTGCACTTGGCAACAATGCAAAAAGACTTTCGTCCCCAGTTGGACCTGACCACGTTAAATCAAACGTGCCTTCGACATTTTCATCTGACAGAATCTCACCATTCAAGGAAAAATCTCCACCCCCTAATGTTCCTAGCAAATTATCGAAATGCAATCCTGCGTTGTTAAAACGAATTGTGTTATTGGCAGGATTCATTGCAGAATCAAAAAATGCAACCGCTCGCCGTTTATGAAATGTTGCAGAAATATCTGACGGGACAATTTCTATGTTGTATAAAATTTCATCTTCCCTCGATGTTAACATCGCCCTTGCAGATGCTCTACCAGATGGGTCCATCGAATCAAAATATTCAACTGCGGAATCGCCACCTGCTATACCAGTGATGGCTCGGGTCAAAGGTGAATCAATAGAAACATCGTCCCAAAATGCTTCAAGTTCACCATTGAATTCGCCACTAATTTTGAGCTTCCCTTGTGGCTCCCCTTTTTCGATGAGTTGAAAATCTAACTCATTAAAGAATACATTTGAACCCTCAACGACAATCGATCCATTGTTTAATTTTAAATCTGTCGTTCGTTCATTTCCTGATACTCTTAACTCGCGGGGCTCAATTGACATGTACAAATCAGAATCGCCATTCTTTTGAGACATCCAAATGACAGCATCCATGCTTCCTGAAGGCTTTAGCCAGCACCATGACTTTGACAATGTATCTGAATCCGATTGTGGCAAAACATCTGCGAATCTTGGGCTAATTGGCAATCGCTCTCCTCGCATTTGCAAATCAAAATCACTTTGGTTAATTTTTAGAGATGCTTCAAGGGACCCTCCGTCAGAACACTTGCAAGTGGCTTTCTCCATCATTACAACACCATTTTCAATAACAATTTCTGCATCTAACTCAGAAAATTCAAAATCTATTGGCCAGAAAACACCCCGAGCACCCATTGCATCAGCGAGCTGCTCATTTGGTTTGGCATGTCCTTTAGCGAGATTCACGATAAATGAGGAATCAATGGACCCATCGTTTCGGCCTATGACAGAACCCTTCATATTTAACTTTGATGTTAAACCAAGCCCTCCTAATATGCCTGCTGCGAGTTCATTGGATTCCCCGGCTGACTCAAAGACCGCTCCAACGAGTGCAGATGTAACTTTTTCTCCATCTAACTTAATTGCAATTGCTGGCGCAGGTCCATCTTCCAAAAATAATATAGAACCATCGAGAAAACCTCTACCCCCACCGTATGCCTCAATCTTTATTACTGAATCTTCTGGTACATGCAGACCTTCTGCGTCAAGGATGACATATCCCGAGCCCAATACCATGGGATATGGGAAATCTCGATGCAAAATGCCAATTTTGTCAATGACAATTGAGCCTGTTGTTATGACCCCCGTGTTTTGAGAACTATCGTGAACGATTAACAAATCAAGATCAATCTCTCCACCAAGGTTGAATGTCGATTTCAGTGGTTCATCTAACGAGGTTGTAATTTTTTCGTAAGTGTCATAATCGATTAAGTTATCCATTACTGTTGCAAGTTGGTCTGAAACAGCATCATGCAATGCTTTGTCAATCGGAGCATTTGCAGCGTAAAGATTTAACTCAACTGCTATATCATCATGAGCTGCCTGCACAGTTCCTTTGATTAGAACTTTTGCATCCTCGCTTCCATCTGCTTTTAACTCAACAATCTGAATTTCATTTTTTTGAAAAGTTATATCAGAACGGATGTTTTTCAATGGGTATGGAAAATCGACGTATTTGCCTTCCTTCGCGAGTATCGCCAGGTCTCCCTGGACATCAATCTCTCCTTCAAGTTCCGTGCGACCGACTGAAACCTCTGCGTCCATCGTCCAGTGCTCTAACTGGAATATTTTTAACATCTGAGCAGCAGCCATTGGAACCCTTACTTCCCCCGGACTCCCTTCTTTTGGGCTGAAATCATTAATTGTAAATGTAGCCTTAAATGGCGCGTCGGATAACATTGAGTCCATCCACTTGTCACCTTGCTGTGACCCCACGCTTTGAAAATCGTAGATCTTCATCTCGGCAGAAAATTGCAACGGCTCGCTCGCTTCTTGTTGCGGCGGTAACAACAAGCCATTAATTCCACTGAGTATGACGTTTTGACCATCATAAATAATTTTTCCTGTGTTTACATCGAGTGATGCATCACCGTGGATTCGCTTCACTACTCCATCTCGATATGCTGCCCATGGAACACCGTGTTCTTCAGGCAATTGAAACTGAAGGTTTTCAATAGACGCTTCAATTTGGACTCCACGTTTAGACTGCCAGCTAATATCAAGTGTACGTATTCCTCCATGCAATTGCGTTTCTTCGCACCATGTTCGTGCTGTTCTGGGTAGTAGATTAAAAATAGATTTATCGAGTTGAACGTCATCGATTTCTGCAGATACTGCAAATGGAGAAGATTCAATGGTTAGATTAATTGAGAGTGAATTATTAGTATCAATGAGCTGAAGAGTCGTTGTCGTTTCATCCTGAATTGCACCACTTACGTCAAAGACTTTTGAATTATCGAGTGTCCAATTGCCATCATTCATGATTCCAGTCTCTACCGTTAATGTTTTGAGTGACACCATTGGGGTTGCGGTGGTATCGCTGCTGGTAGAAGAATCATCTGTTATTATTGGAAGGAAAAATTTATCTGAACCAAGGAGATACGAAAAATTGAATTCACCCGGATGTTGGTCTGATTCGGCAAGCCGAATGCCGATTGAATCGATGTCAATGCCTCCTATTTCAGGACTAAAAGGTAGAAATGAATCTGTATGTAGTGTCACATTCTGTAGGGTGATGACTTCTGCAGCAAGGCCTTCAATTCCTTTCGCCTTGAGAACAATTGCTTTCATCTGTACGCCATCGCCCCAACGCCAAGTCGCGCCCTGTACCACGACTTCTGCGCCAAGTTCACTTCGCAGTGAGGCCGCGATTAATGGAGACAAAACGAATGAACGAGTTACAACAAACAAGCAAAGAACTGGGAATAAGAAAATTGCAACAAAGACCCATGTGCACCTTCTTTTCCAAAACGAAATCGTTTTTAACTCCATTGTGGACATTTTACATCATGATGCACTTATGATTGATGAAAGGCCGTTTGAGCTAATTCGATTGCTCTTCCTAGACCAGCGGCTTTATTGATTGTTTCTTTCCATTCTAATTCTGGTTGTGAATCCATCACAATTCCTGCTCCTGCTTGGATATCGATCCGCCACTCTCCCCCCTCGCGTTTATCTGTTGGAATGACCATTGTACGTAGAGCTATTGCAATATCCATATCTTCACCAAACCCAACCATGCCAATTCCACCTGCATATGGGCCTCGTCTCGTTGGTTCTAATTCATCGATAATTTGCATCGCTCGAATCTTAGGTGCGCCACTAACAGTCCCCACGGGGAGCGTTGCCGCTAGAGCATCCCAACAATCCTTCCCTTCTGCAAGAATCCCTACAACTGTTGAACTGAGATGCATCACGTGACTATATCGTTCAATATCCATCACGCTTTCTATTTTTATTGAACCGAGTTCACAAACTTTACCTAAATCATTTCTACCAAGATCAACAAGCATGACATGTTCAGATTTTTCTTTTTCATCCCCAAGCAAATCTATTTCTAGTTCTTGATCTTCAAGTTCTGTTTTTCCCCTTCGCCGAGTCCCTGCAAGTGGGCGACTTGTAACAAGACTCTCGCGGCATCTACATAATATTTCTGGGCTTGAGGCAACTAAAATACAACCTTCCGCTTGTAAGTAAATCATATAAGGGCTTGGATTAACTACCCTCAGAGTACGATATATTTCAAAAGGGTCAACCAATGAACGGTGTTCAAATCTCTGTGAAACAACAATTTGAAATGCATCTCCCGCAGCAATGTAAGTTTTGCAACGGTCCACTGCATTTTCATACTCTTTCCGAGACATTGTAGAACTTGCAGGAGTATCGGGTTGTACACTTAAATCAATTTCTATCGTGCCAACCGGAATGTTTTGTGTTTCTTGTTGTAAAGAATTAACAACGCAATCAAGTTTAGTGTTTGCTTCCTGCCAAGTCTCTTCCTTTGGCTTGTCGGGAAAACATAGAGCATTATGGATAACGTGTATTATTTTTGCGACATGATCAAAAACAACAACGGTTTGATAGAGAGCCATATGTAAATCTGGAAGATTCCTATCATCTTCTGGGGCACTTGAAAATGGCAAGACTTCTATTTCACCATACCGTGCACTGTCGTACCCCGCAAACCCAACCCACCCGCCAATAAAACTCGGTAGTGGCAACTCGCCTGTTGCAACAGGGTCTGATACTTGCCACTTGGCAGATAACTCTCGAATTAGATTGAGGGGGTTATCAACAAGTTTTCGTTCTTCAGTGCCTAGGGCATGATTCCGCACAAGGACTTCATTTTCGTATGCGATAACCTCAAGGGAGGGCTCAGAACCCAAGAATGAAAAACGCCCTACCTCGTCACCGTTTTCAACAGATTCAAAAAGAAAACTCGGCGCGTTTCGATTGTCCGCCGCAACAAGCCTTCGATATGCCGTGACTGGGCTCAAATGGTCAGCCATAATTCGCCTGACTACCGGGATTACGTTCGCAGTAGCAGCAAAGGATTCAAATACTTGGGAAGGCATACCCGAAGTGTAAAGCAGAGCGTACGATGTATCCATGCCAGAAGATGATCCAGTTGTAAAACTTCGAAAAATTGAAAGAATCTACTATAAACCAGACGGTTCAATCCTCGTTAGAGCCCTTCGTGGGGTCGATTTACAAATTCCAAGAGGTCAATCCCTCGCAGTTATGGGTTCGTCGGGTTCTGGTAAGAGTACTCTTATGAATATTCTGGGCTGTTTGGACCAACCCACAGTCGGAACTTATCTACTCGACGGTCAAGATGTAGCTTCATTAGATGATTCGACACTTTCAAAAATTCGCGGTGAACAAATAGGGTTCGTCTTCCAATCTTTTAATCTCATACCTCAACTGAGTATCGCAGAAAATGTGGAGATTCCATTGTATTACCAAGGTGTCCACCCTTCTGAAAGAGGCAAGCAGGCGATCGAAATTTTAGATCGTGTAGGTCTCAGTGATCGAGTTGAACATAAACCAAGTGAACTTTCAGGTGGCCAGCAACAACGTGCTGCAATTGCTCGTGCCCTTGTGTCGAATCCATCTATATTACTCGCCGATGAACCAACTGGCAATTTAGATTCGGAAACGGGCGAAGATGTGTTACGCCTCTTTGATGAGTTACATAACGATGGCTTGACAACGATAGTCGTGACACACGATGAAGAAGTTGGGCGACGGCATGAGCGAGTCATCTATCTAAAAGATGGAAATATCGACAAGGATTACATGAATTAATGCGGGTTCTTGGTGTCGATCCTGGTCTGAGAATTGCTGGTTATGGGTGTATTGATTATGACCGTACCAACAACAATACCCAACTCATCGAAGGAGGTGCGATTAGGTTGGACCCGAAACAAAGTGTTTCTTTTCGACTCTCGCAACTTTACTGTGATCTTCAAGAAATAATTAGTGACACTAATCCAGAATTGATTGCTGTTGAGACTATTTTTACTCATAGTCGTCAAGTCGCAACTGCAACAATCTTAGGCCATGCACGGGGTGTCATATTACTTGCAGGTGAACAAGCTTCTTTGCCGCTTGTTGAGATAACACCTGCGGAGATAAAGAAATCCATGACAGGAAACGGCAGAGCAACCAAAGTTCAAATCGGACACGCCGTTACAAGCATGCTCGATCTGCAAAAACCGCCTGATCCACCAGATGTTTCTGATGCACTTGCCATTGCAATTACAGCAGCTGTCCGACAATAGACGAGTGAGGCTGAGCAATTAATAAAGGCCCGGTAGACGCAAGCGCCATACCGAGCCCTTTCGGGGGCTAATTTGTATGCGTTAATTATACTCAATAATTAAGACTATGTCAAAAAGTGGAGAAAAAATTGACTCCTAGGGTCGTTCTTTTCTGCAAATTACCTCTAACGTTAGGGGGGGTCAGACCCGTCGCTGAAGCTTGAATATTGTGCAGATGGTGTACAGGATTTCAACGCGAAGCTAGATGGCAATAATAAAAGGCCCGGTGGAGTCAAAGACCCACACCGAGCCCTTCCGGGGGCAAAATCGGGGTCGCATGTGCGACGATTCCATGATAACGCAAAGGAATTTTGAGTCAAGTTTGTTTGTTAATTTTAAACATTTGTTACCCCTTGATTTTTACCACTATTTAGAAGATGCTACCCTGCTCGTACTTACTCATTACGAAGGATAATTTTATTATGTTCGCCTCTACAATTTGCTCTTTAATTCTTACTGTTACTGCATTTACAGCTGATGACACTTCTTCGCAGTTACTCGAACAATTTCAAACGTGCAAAAACTCTGTTTACAATCAGCGTGGTTTTGCCCCTGGAGACAAGGAAGCCATTCAGAAATTAAGAGACAAAATGTCTGCTTGGAACGTGAATAATCATGACTTTCAGCTGATTGCTGCTGAACTCCAATTGAGTATTTGGCTTGATGATGTTGAAATGTGTAACGCCTTGTTTGAGCGACTTACTGAGTTACAACCCGAGAACACTGCGATTGCTCTGTCTTGGAGTAAGTTCATG
>Ga0315336_1003575_pt1 | contig 20337 bp, 16 predicted proteins | sample ASW5metaG_FD_204512 | JGI IMG/M metagenome (GOLD analysis project Ga0315336, IMG submission 204512) | Ammonia-oxidizing marine archaeal communities from Monterey Bay, California, United States - ASW #5 | ecosystem: Environmental > Aquatic > Marine > Intertidal zone | place: USA: California... | reverse complement strand
GGTGCAATGTCGAGCCGATGGGTGAGCGTTGGTAGACCTGTCGTATGTGCCGCCCTAAACTCCAGCCTGCTTTAACTATGGATCTCAACATGTCGATGAATGGCGCGCAAACCCTGCTGCAAACCCTGGTTAACTGTGATGTAGACGTGTGTTTTACCAATCCTGGCACCAGCGAAATGCACTTTCTGGCGGCACTGGATCAACAGGATGGTATGCGCGCAGTTCTGGGTTTGTTCGAAGGGGTGGTGACCGGAGCCGCAGACGGATATGCGCGCATGGCGGGTAAGCCCGCGTGCACTCTGTTGCACCTTGGTCCGGGCCTGGCTAATGGGCTGGCCAATTTGCACAACGCCCGACGCGCCAACTCCCCAGTCGTCAACGTGGTGGGCGAGCACGCAACCTATCACCGAGCGCTGGACGCTCCGTTGACCTCGGATATCCATGGGTTTGCCGCACCCGTGTCAGCGTGGATTCATGTCAGCGAAAGTGCGGCCAGCGTCGCGGCCGATGGCGCCGAAGCCGTGCGCGCGGCCATGTCCGGTCCCGGCCAGATCGCCACTCTGATTCTCCCGGCAGACACGGCGTGGAACGATGCTGATAGTGCTCACGCTGCATTGCCGGTTGCACCGAGGTCAGCGGTCGAGGCAAGTCGCATCGATGCCGCGGCGCAAGCCCTTATTAGCGGAGAACCCTGCGTCATATTGTGTAATGGCCTTGGGGTCACCGAGCCAGGACTGGCGCTATTGGGGAAGATCGCTAAGCACACGGGCGCGCAGTTGCTTGGGGATACGTTTATCGGCCGTATAGAGCGCGGTGCGGGACGAGTCGAAATACCGCGTTTGCCCTATTTCGCTGAACAGGCCGAGGAGGTTCTGCAGCCGTTCAAACATGTGATCCTAGTGGACACCAAGGCCCCGGTGAGTTTTTTCGCCTATCCAGGAAAAGCCAGCGAACTGACACCGGTCCACGCCACGGCCCACTCTCTGTCGGTCCCTGGAGAAGATACGTTGTTGGCCCTCGAGCAGCTGGTGGAAGCGGTCGGCGCTGGTGGCGCTCAGCCCCAGTTTACGCAACTCGCTCTACCCGAATTGCCCAGCGGTGCGCTGACGCCAGAAAGCATCGCGCAAACGCTTGCGGCGCTGATGCCCGAACAAGCCATCGTAGTGAACGAAGCAGCTACCAGCGGCTTCGCCCTGCCTAGTTTCACCGCATCGGCACCTCCGCACAGCTGGCTGGACCTCACCGGCGGCGCGATTGGGATGGGATTACCGGCAGCTACCGGCGCCGCAGTGGCGTGTCCAGACCGGCCTGTACTTGGCCTGCAAGCTGACGGCAGCGGTATGTACACCGTGCAAGCGTTGTGGACCCAGGCGCGGGAAAACCTGAATGTGACCACGGTCCTGTTCTCAAATCGCAAGTACGCGATACTGCAGGTTGAATACTTGCGCGTCGGCGCTGTGAACCCCGGGCGCAAGGCGATGGATATGATGGAGCTAACCCGACCCGATTTGGATTGGGTCGCGTTAGCAACGGGTATGGGAGTCGATGCGGTGCGTGCGACTACTGCCGCAGAATTCAACCAGGCGCTGGCTGTTGCCCTGGACAATGACGGTCCGAACCTCATCGAGGCGGTGCTCTAGGCAGGAAGGTACAGGTAACTTCATGAAAATTTCGATCTTCGGTACAGGCTATGTGGGCCTAGTAACCGGCGCATGTTTCGCCGAGATGGGCAATGAAGTGCTGTGCGTGGACGTGGACGCCGATAAAGTCGCGAAGCTGCAAGCGGGTGAAGTACCGATTTTCGAACCCGGCCTGGAGAACATGGTGCGCTCCAATGCGGCATTGGGTCAGCTGCGCTTCACCACTGACATTCTCGCCGGCGTCGAGCATGGGGATATCATCTTTATTGCCGTAGGTACGCCGTCTGACGAAGACGGATCGGCAGACCTGCAATACGTCTTGTCGGTGGCCAGCAGTATCGGCGAGCACATGTCGGGCGAGAAGGTTATTGTCGACAAATCGACGGTGCCGGTAGGCACGGCGGATCAAGTGCGACAGGCGGTATCTGCGGCTCTCACGGAGCGCGGTGTCAGCATCCCCTTTCATGTCGTGTCGAATCCGGAATTCTTAAAAGAAGGGGCGGCGGTTGCTGATTTCATGAAGCCGGACCGCATCGTAGTGGGTACATCGACTGAGAATGGTGCGCGCATGCTTGAGCAGCTTTATGCGCCATTCAATCGTAACCATGACAAAATTGTACACATGGACCTGCGTTCCGCGGAGTTAACGAAGTATGCCGCCAATGTCATGCTGGCGACCCGCATCAGTCTGATGAATGAACTGGCCAATCTCGCGGACCTGCTGGGTGCTGATATCGAGGCGGTACGTCGCGGGATTGGCATGGACCCGCGGATCGGCTATCACTTCATATATGCGGGAACCGGGTACGGTGGCTCATGTTTTCCCAAAGACGTGAAAGCCCTGATCCACACAGCTCAGGAAGTGGGTTACGAAGCCCGTATCATCTCAGGGGTGGAAGCGGTCAACGCGGATCAGAAGCGTGTTTTGTTCGATAAGCTGAGTAATCACTTTGCGCACGATCTGCAAGGTCGCACGTTCGCCATGTGGGGGCTTGCCTTCAAGCCCAATACCGATGATATGCGCGAAGCCCCCAGCCGCACGTTGATCGACCTGTTAACGGCAGCTGGAGCCCAGGTGCGGGCGTATGATCCAGAAGCGAACGAAGAAGCGCAGAGGATTTATGCGGACAACAGTGCAGTTGAAGTCTGCACCAATCGGACAGCAAGCCTCACTGGCGCCGATGGATTGATAGTGGTGACGGAATGGAACGAATTCCGTAGCCCGGATTTCGTCGAGCTCAAAAACACCCTGAACACGCCGGTCATTTTCGACGGCCGCAATCTATACGATCCCGATTATCTGCGGCAACTCGGATTCTCCTACTACGCCATCGGACGCAGCGCGTAGGGCACGTCTTGGGCGAAATGGCATGCCATTTCGCGGTGGGTCAATCAGCCAGATTTCTTCTTGATACTGTCTATATATACAGTTAATCTGATCGACCCCTGTAAATATATACAGCATGCGTATGGATCCCAAGCAAGCGCATACAACTCTGATGCACGAAAAGCTGACGCACAAAAAGCTGATGCACAAAAAGCTGCTACAGCACCCGAACTTGTGGCGTGCAGGGCAGATGGGCGAGCGGCAAGCGCAGAGTCAGGCAGGCATCCCAACCGGCTTTACGCTTTTAGATGAGCAGCTTCCAGGTGCAGGATGGCCCAACGCTGGTCTCGCAGAGCTGATGTTGGGCTCCGCAGGCATCGGCGAGCTGCGGCTGCTCGTGCCTGCTTTGCACGCTATGAGTCAACAGCAGAATCGTTGGGTGGCATGGATCAACCCGCCTTTCGTACCTTACGCCCCAGCCTTGCAGGCAGTGGGTATCGATATCAGTAAAATTCTGTTGATTCACCCCCGCAGCCACCTCGATGCCTTATGGGCATTGGAGCGAGCCTGCCGATCTGGCAGCTGCAGCAGTGCGTTGGCCTGGCTGGATGAGAAGAAACTCAAGCTTAAAGACACCCAACGTTTGCAAGTCGCCGCCAAACAAGGCCGCACCTTCACGTGCCTGTTTCGTCCACAAAGCGCTTGTGCGCACTCCAGCATGGCCGAGCTGCGTTTGGCGTTACGTGCTGCCACTCCGGGGCAAGTCGAGTTGGACATCCTCAAGCGCCGCGGCGGGTGGCCGCTGCACAACCTGGTGCTGCCGGTGGCCGAAGCCACGGGTACAGCGCATCGCGAAGCTGAAGACATACAGCAGCAATTGATACTGTGGCGGGCGTTTCAGACCCATTCCGAGATCGCGCACAGCGATGCAAGCCTGACATCAGACGCGCCCGAAAGGCGCCCGCTGCTGCCCTTCTCACGCGCGACACGCACGCCGCGCATGCACGTGCATTGAGCGCTGGGCATGTTTTGGCTCGCGCTACACTTCCCTCGCCTACCCCTGGAGGTCTGCAGCCCGGGAGATCCGCAGCAAGCCATGGTTGTCCTGGACGAAAACAGGGTCTTTCTGTGCAACCTTGCTGCACAAGCTCACGGCATCGAACTCGGCGCTACCCTGGCCACTGCCCACAGCATTCACCCTGGTGTTGAGCATAAACACCGCGACCTCGAAGCTGAAAGCCAACGCCTGCATGCCCTGGCTGACACGCTATACCGTTTCAGCGGCCATGTCAGCGTGCAAGCGCCGGATTGTGTGCTGTTGGAGATCGGTGGGAGTTTGAAGCTATTTCACAGCCATCAATCCTTGAGCGAGGTAGCCATCGAGCTCTGCCAGACCCTCGGCCACCAATCTATTGCGCGAGTCGCCGCTACGCCCTGGGCAGCGATCGCGCTGGCCCGCTCGGGTCGGCAACAGCTTGAAGACGTGGCGCTCAGCGAAGCCGGTCTGGAGCTTGCCGGGGTGGCTGATGATGTTGTCGAACGTTTCGCCAATATGGGCATCTATACCTTGGGGCCCTTGTTAAACCTGTCCAGCAAATCACTTGGCAGGCGTTTCGGCAAGACGCTGCTCAAGTATCTGGCTCAACTCACCGGGGATCTGCACGACCCCAGAAAAGCCTGCACCCCTTCTTCAGCCTTCGACCAGACACAGCATTTGCTAGCGCCCATTTGCGACAAGAACGACCTGCATGAGCACGACGCCAGTCCGATGGCTGCACTGGCTCGAGCATTGCAGCAATGGTTGATCACTCGTCAACTCGGCTGCGAACGTCTGCAATGGCAGTTTTTGAGCCATAACGCTGAAAAGGCCTGCCTGCCGGTACATTTTGCCAAAGGCAAACAAAGTGCAGCAGATTTTATGCGTATCAGCCGATTGAAGCTCGAACAGGCAGTATTGCCGGAAGAAGTGTTGTCGATAGGATTGAGCGCCACAAGTCTGCAACCCTGGACGGGGGCGAGCCACGGTCTGTTTCGATCCACGGACCACGCCTCGCACGATGACGCCAGCAGCAACGATCTGAATGAGTTGATCGACGAGTTTAATGCCCGTCTCGGCGAAGGTTGTTGCCGCGGGCTGCGAATCACCCCGCAACATGCTCCGGAGAACACCTGGCAAACGCTGCACGCACACCATATGTCACGTAAGCCCGCTCCGCGGCATGCCGGCTTCGAAGCAGAGTTTTTGCAGGGCTTGAGCAAACGGCCGCTATGGCTGTTCGACCCGCCGCGACAGGTTTCTGTTGCCGAACTGAACTTGCTGCAAGGCCCGGAACGCATACAGACCCAATGGTGGCAAGGGTCCGCCGCCTGTCGGGACTATTACATCGCGCAGCACCGCCTGGGCGCGGAATGCTGGGCTTTTGTCGATTCTGAAGCGCAGTGGTATCTACATGGCTACTTTGGTTAAGCCGGGCCCCACAACCAACTTTGCCGAGCTGCACTGCTTGAGCAACTACAGCTTTCTGCGCGGCGCTTCCCACCCCGAGGAGTTGGTCAAACAGGCTCACATTCTGGGATATAGCGCCATCGCAGTAACCGACGAATGCACTTATGCAGGCCTGGTCAAAGCCTACATGGCCGCTCAGGAGTGCGGCATCAAGCTCATTGTCGGCACGGAATTTACAATCGATCTCAGCCTCAGCGAACTTGGCGAAGCCGAAACGGAGAAACAGAAAACCGTCGCGACAAAAGTCATCCTGTTGGCTACCGACCGAGCCAGCTATGGCCAGATTTCAGCTCTGGTCAGTAGGCTACGGCGCCGCGCTAACAAGGGCGAATATGCCGCTACCCTGGACGATTTTCGCTGGGGGCTGAAAGATTGCCTGGCCTTATGGGTGCCGCCGTTGAGGGACATCAATCTGCTCATGACGATGGGGCAGAGTTTGCGCAATGTATTCGCGGACTTGTGGATTGCTTTGGAACTGTTTCGCGACGGCCACGATCTCGACAAGACAGCCAACGCATTGACTTTGTCCATGCGCCTGGAGCTCGCCATCGTCGCCTGCAACGATGTACACACGCACACGCCACAGCGCCAGCCCCTGCAGGATTTGTTGACGGCCGTGCGCCTCAAAACCACGGTCGGCGATCTGGGGCACCGCGCCTTTCCGAACGCCGAACGTACGCTTCGTTCCATCGGCGATCTGCAGACCCTCTACCCCGAAGAAATGCTGGCCGAGTCCGTAGCGATCGCTGAACGCTGTCATTTCTGCATGGATGAGCTGCGCTATGAGTACCCGGAAGACCTGGTACCTCCGCACCTTACGCCACAGACCTATTTGCGCCAGCTCACGCTCGCCGGCGCCGCCGAGCGATGGCCCGAGGGCATGCCGGCGGGTGCCATGGAAATGATTGAAAGTGAGTTGGCGTTGATTGCCGAGCTCAACTACGAACACTATTTTCTGACGGTACAAGACATCGTGCAATTTGCCCGCAGCCAGAACATTTTGTGTCAGGGGCGCGGTTCCGCTGCCAACTCTGCTGTGTGCTACTGCTTGCATGTTACCGAGGTAGACCCAGCACGCATGCATCTTCTATTCGAGCGATTTGTATCCAAGGAGCGTAACGAACCACCGGACATAGATGTCGACTTTGAACACGAGCGGCGCGAAGAAGTCATACAGTACATTTATAAACGTTATGGCCGGGATCGGGCTGCATTGGCTGCCACCCTCATTTGCTACCGGCCGCGCAGCTCCATCCGAGATGTGGGTAAAGCCCTTGGCCTCAATCTTGATGTGGTCGATCTGTTGGCGAAATCCATGGCCTGGTGGGACAAGAAAGACGAAATACCCGGGCGTTTTCGCGCAGCAGGGTTGGACCCGGACAGCTTTCTTGCTGAACAGTTTCTGTACTTCGTAGATGAAATCCTCGGTTTTCCACGTCACCTTTCCCAGCACGTGGGAGGCTTTGTGATCTCTCGCGGTGCCTTGACACAACTGGTGCCTGTGGAAAACGCTGCCATGGAAGACCGTACTGTCATTCAGTGGGACAAAGACGATCTTGAGGCCCTGGGACTGTTGAAGGTAGATGTTCTGGCGCTAGGTATGCTCACAGCCATACGCAAGGCCTTGGCAGCTCTGAATGCCTACCGTGGCACATCGCTGAGCGTCGAAAAAATACCCGCTGAAGATCCGCAGACCTACCAGATGCTCCAGCGAGGCGACAGCGTTGGCGTATTTCAGGTGGAGTCCCGGGCGCAGATGGCAATGCTGCCACGTTTGAAGCCCCAGCACTTCTACGATCTCGTGATCGAGGTGGCCATCGTGCGGCCCGGACCAATACAGGGGGATATGGTGCATCCGTATCTACGTCGTCGTCAGGGCACGGAGCCGGTTCATTATCCCAGCGAAGGTGTTCGGCAGGTACTTGAGCGCACCCTGGGCGTACCCATCTTCCAAGAGCAGGTGATTGAGCTGGCGATGGTGGCTGCGGGCTTCAGTGCTGGTGAGGCTGACCGTTTGCGGCGTGCCATGGCTGCATGGAAAAAGCGTGGTGGACTGGAAGTATTCGAACAAAAGCTCATCGACGGCATGTTGGAGCGAGGGCACGACAAGGCCTTCGCCGAAAGGGTTTTCAAGCAGATCCAGGGGTTCGGCGAGTACGGGTTCCCAGAATCCCATGCAGCCAGTTTCGCCCTGCTGGTGTACGTCTCCTCCTGGTTGAAGTGCCACGAGCCGGCCTCCTTCTATTGCGGGTTACTCAATAGCCTACCCATGGGTTTCTACTCCCCTTCGCAACTCATACAGGACGCGCAGCGTCATGACATTGAAGTGCGAGACATCGACGTGTGTGTGAGCGACTGGGCGCATACCCTGGAGGCACCAACCGAGCGCGGTGCTGCGCAACCGGCTTTGCGGCTGGGGCTACGGATGGTGAAAGGCTTGAACGAAGAAACTGCGCTGCGCATCCTGCAGGCGCGTCATCATCATCCTTTCGCTGATGCTGAAGATCTGGCTAACCGCGCCAAGTTGAACGATCAGACCATGCGCTTTCTGACCCGGGCCGGCGCCCTTGCCCAACTCAGTGGACATCGTCATCAGGCGCATTGGCAAGTGGCTGGCATCGAGCGGCCAATGCCGCTTGTTGCAGAAACGCAACCCACCTACGTTGATAAGAACGGTGCCAGTGAAAAGGCTCCAGATGCCGATATCCAAATGCCCGTTCCTTCGCCTAAGGAGGACTTGTTAGATGATTATCGCTACACCGGCCTGACGCTAGGCCCCCACCCCATGGGCATCTTACGCAGCGAATACGACTTCAATGCATACCGCACAGCTGCGCAACTCGAACACTACCGTCAAGGCCAACTCATCCGCGTCGCCGGTCTTGTGACTGGCCGACAAAGACCAGGTACTGCTACTGGCGTGGTTTTCTTAACCTTGGAAGATGAAACTGGCAACATCAACGTTGTGGTCTGGTCTTCGATCTTGCAGCGCTTCCGGGCCGCCCTGTTGCAGGGCCAACTACTAAAGGTAAAAGGTGTAGTGGAACGTGAAGGTTCCGTTATTCATGTTGTAGCCGGGCACGTGGAAGACGCCACTGAGGTGCTGCGTAACATCGAAAGCGACACCCTACCCTTCAAGTCGAGAGACTTTCACTAAGCGCGTTTTTTCCGCGTGGATTTGGACGAACCGCTCGTTCTCGGCGCCGCCGTTACCTTGACGGAATTTTGAGCCATCTGACGTACTTCATGCAGAAGATCGTCCATCATGACGCGCAAGAATCCGATTTCCTCGCGAATCTGCGCGATCTCCGGCTTCAGATTGTGGCCCAGGCCGTCCACTGCGCGTTCTAAAGTCGTCAACCTGTTCTGCACATTGGCCTTGTCGAACATGGTACGAGCGACAGTTTCCAATGGCATGTCCGGAGAGTCGAACACCTCCGCTGGGGATTCGCTCTCCAAGTGGTCATCAATCTCGCTGCGCTCGGGCATACCGCCCCAGAACTCCGCGCCGATTTCGTTAGAGACCACCTCGACGACATCCCGGTCGATGGTTTCTATCTCCTCGAGGAATGCATACAACAGCAGTCGGTCGCACAGATTGTTGATGCGCCGCGGGACCCCTTCGGTAAATGAAAAGATCCCGCCATAGGCCTCATCCGTAAACGTTGGGCTATCCTGCCAGCCCGCTATGCTTAATCGGTGCTCTATATACGTCTTCGTTTCTGCATCGTTCAGTGGATTTAAATGGTAGGTAGCGATAATTCGTTGCCGCAGCTGCTCGAAGCCTTCCGACAACACTGTGGTACGGAATTCCTGCTGGCCCAACAGGAAAATTTGTACCAGAGGTTTGCCGTCCAACTGGAAATTCGACAGCATGCGCAATTCTTCCACCGATTCCGCGGGGAGATTCTGTGCTTCATCAACGACCAGCAGGATCCGACGTCCGGCCTGGGCCTCATCTACAAAGAAGTCCTCAAGATGGCCCAGTAAGGTTGCTTTGTTTCCGTCGCCAGTGGGCAGGTCAAAATTGTGCGCTACCAGCTGCAGTAGGTCATTCTCGCTGAGGTTAGAGGTGACGATAGTCGCTATCGACAGATCTGAATCGTCCTGTTCAGCGAGCATCGCGTGCACGAGCGTGGTTTTACCCGTACCCACGTTGCCGGTAATGACAATGAAACCATCGCCCTGCATGAGACCATATTGCAGAAACGACAATGCACGCCTGTGCTCCGCACTGGGAAAGAAAAATTCCGCGTCCGGCGACAGCTGAAATGGCTTACGCGTTAAACCGAAATGCTCTTCGTACATCGAATCCTCCGCCTTCGTGGGTATCGGAAATCACCAATCAGCACGAAATTTGGCTGTCATTGTAAAGCCTATGGACAACGGAAGCTGTAAATTGATGTATTTTTTCAGCTCGCGAATTCACATGAATACAACAAGCCACCCGCTTAATTTCAGTGGGTTAAGGCATAATACGCCAGAGTTTTTACCCCGGAGACATCCGCTTGTCGTATACGTTGGACGACGCTCGCATCGCGGTCATCGGCTTGGGCTATGTAGGCCTACCATTGGCGATAGAGCTGGGCTGCAAGTTTCCAACTGTTGGATTCGATACCAGTCAATCGCGTATAACCGCTCTCGGCGGCGGGATTGATGACACACGGGAAATAGGTGCTGGAGACTTTGATCGTGCCGCTCAACTAAGCTTTACAAACAACGTCGACGATATCGCGAATTGCAACAGCTACATCGTGACGGTACCCACGCCGATCGATGATAATAAGCAACCTAATTGCCAGCATCTGATCGATGCCAGCGCTGCTGTCGGAGCATTCATCGCGACAGGCGACGTGGTGATTTACGAATCAACGGTCTATCCCGGAGCGACGGAAGAAATATGTATTCCCGTGATCGAAAACGTCTCGGGACTGACTTACAACAAGGACTTTTTTGCGGGCTACAGCCCTGAAAGAATAAACCCTGGTGATAAAACCCACAGGTTGCCAGACATCGTCAAAGTAACTTCCGGCTCGACGCCCGAGATTGCCGATTACGTGGATCTCCTTTATTCAAGCATCGTCACCGCGGGTACCCACCGCGCCTCGAGCATCCAGGTGGCGGAAGCAGCGAAGGTCATTGAGAACACCCAGCGGGATCTGAACATCGCGTTGATTAACGAACTGGCGATGATCTTTGATCGTCTGGATATTGATACCAAAGAGGTCCTCGAAGCTGCTGGCTCAAAGTGGAACTTTCTTCCCTTTCGTCCAGGTCTTGTTGGCGGCCATTGCATCGGTGTTGACCCGTACTACCTCACTCATAAAGCCCAGGCGATCGGCTATCACCCCGAAGTGATATTGGCGGGGCGCCGCATAAACGACCAGATGGGTGAGCACATCGCGGGTCGTATCATCAAACTAATGGCGCAACGTCGGATCAGCGCCGTCGGGGCGCGCGTGCTTGTAATGGGGCTGGCCTTTAAGGAGAACTGCCCCGACATCCGCAATACCAAGGTCGTCGACGTTATACAGGCGCTTCGGGACTATCACGTTGAGGTAGACGTCTACGACCCATGGGTCGATCCCGGCGAGGCGCTACGGCAATACGAGATGAGCATGATCAACGAGGTGCAGGAAGATACTTACGACGCGATCGTGCTCGCGGTAGCGCACGACGAGTTTCGTAACATGGGTATCGAGCAGATTTCACGGTATGCGCACAGTTCACGCGTTATATTCGACGTCAAACATTTGTTCCCTCGCGAGCGTGTGGAAGGACGCCTCTAGTGCGCGTACTGGTCACCGGCGCGGCCGGTTTTATCGGGTCGACCACGGCGCACGCGTTGCTACAACGTGGTGATGAGGTGGTCGGCATAGACAACCTGAATGACTACTACGATGTTGAACTAAAGCAGGCCCGCCTCGCGCGCCTTCAGGCCCTTTCCGGGTTCAGCTTCCATCAGTTAGACATTGCCGATCGCAGTGGCTTGGACTCGGTCTACGAAACAAGTGCTCCCGACCGTATCATTCACCTCGCCGCTCAGGCCGGTGTTCGCTACTCGTTGGAGAATCCTCAGGCTTATCTCGATGCAAACATCACTGGATTTCTTAACGTCCTTGAAGCGGCACGACACTTTGGCTCTGACCACGTTGTATATGCGTCTACGTCGTCGGTATACGGAGCGCACGAAAACATGCCTTTTTCGGTGCACGACGGGGTTGACCACCCAGTATCGCTATACGCAGCCACGAAGAAATCGAACGAACTTATGGCGCACACCTATGCGCACCTGTTCCAGATCCCTTGTACCGGGTTGCGATTTTTTACCGTTTACGGACCCTGGGGACGGCCTGACATGGCCTTATTCTTGTTTACCCGGAAAATACTTGCCGGCGAGCCCATCGACGTCTTCAACTACGGCCACCACACCCGTGATTTCACCTATATAGACGACATCGTTGAGGGAGTAATAAGGGCATGTGACCGGGTTGCTACGCCGAACGACAACTGGAATCCGCGCGCACCAGATCCGGCGACCTCATCAGCTCCCTACCGGTTGTACAACATCGGCAGTAACAACCCCGTCAATCTTTCGCGTTACATAGAAGTGTTGGAAGAGACTCTCGGCGTCTCTGCTGAGAAAAATCTGCTGCCCTTACAACCGGGCGACGTTGCGGATACGTTTGCTAATGTAGATGACCTCATTGCCGATGTCGGATATCGACCCGAAACAAGCATCGAGTACGGCGTCGCCGAATTCGTGAAATGGTACAAGTCGTACTACGACCTCGATAATGTAGCGCACAATCTGACGTAACCATGAACATCGTCGTAGCCATCAGCATCCTGATAGGCGTCATCACCTACAGCATCTTCGTGATTTTTTGCGTGGTGAACTGGGCGCGCAGGGTTACTGGGCTTGCTCTGCTGCTGGCCGCTAGCCTTACGCTGTTGTGGCTTTCCTCACCGCTACTGCCAGGCCTGCGGGCGTATTATCTAACGTTGGAACCCATAGCGTTTGCGGCTTGGATTGTTCTGCTGGTTCGTGCACTGGGTTTACGCGCAACCTGGAAACAGACAGGGCCCATGCGCTCGATCGGTATGACCTTCGGATCAGCGTTGTTGGCTGCGTGCGTCGCGACGTTTGCGAGCCTGAGCTTCGCTCCAGGGTTAACCGAAGAAGCCTGGTGGCTGCCCTTTCACCTCGCTCTGATCGTTCTGAATGTGTTGGGATTGGTGTTGGTCGAGCAACTAGCACAGAACTCGATTGCGGACTTTCGCTGGCGATTGAGGTATTTGAACATCGGTTTGGGATTGATTTTCGGGTTCGGACTCGTGACGCACGCGTTGGCAGTTGTTAACGATGGACCCGTGCTCGTCCTGGTTGCCATTCAGCCCGCGGTCATGGCTTTCTTGACTCCTTTCGTGACCATTGCCAGCTTGCGAAATCGTACCAACCAACTGCGCGTCAGCCTTTCGCGCAACTTCTTTTTTCGCAGCGGCGTCCTCGTATCAGCCGGAATTTTTCTGCTGCTCGTGGGTTCCTTTGGTTACTTGGCCGAGTTGTTTGCGGGTGATGTCGGCGTCTCAATCGCAGTTCTGGTTGGGATAGCGGCGCTGGCTCTCTTTATCATCCTAGTCGGCTCGTCGCGCGTGCGGAGTCAATTACGCGTCCAGATATCTAAAGTGTTGTTTGAATATCGTTACGATTATCGCGAAGAGTGGATGAGAGTGACGAGCCAACTGACCGAACCTGATCCCGATTTCGACCTACCCCAGCAGGCTTTGCGCGCAATAGTGGCTGTCTTTCACGCTAAACAATCCTGTATCTGGCTCAGAAACGACTCAGGCGCCTTCATCCCGCTGGCACATATAGAGGCGCCCGCGTGGGCCGTTGCTCTCTCTCCCACAATATCGAGCGAGATCAACACGTTCTATAGTCAACACGATTGGGTTCTAGATCTTCGAGACGTGCCGGAGTTTGGCACAAAGGTGGAGGCGTCTTTACGTTCGTCTTCCGAATTCTCAAATGCCGACTACCTGGTGCCCTTGTTTGTGGAAAGCGATCTGTTGGGTATATGCATGATTGGACCGTCGGAAGCACAACTGAAATTGTCCTGGGAAGACTTGGACGTCATCAAGCTGATAGCCACGCAATGTGCCGGATTTCTTGCCTTAAGCCGCGCAAATCGCGAGCTGATGGAAGCGGAGCAACTTTCCGCGATCAATCAAGTGTCCGCATTCCTGTTGCATGACATAAAGACAATATCTGCGCAGTTGTCTCTTATGCTTGAGAATGCAGAAGTACACAAAGCGAATCCCGACTTTGTCGACGATATGGTCGCAACGACGAAAAACTGCGTAGAGCGCATGCAAAAGCTAATGTCAGCGCTACGAGAGCCGCGGGCACCTGACAGCGAATCCGTTGTCGATCTCGATCTGGTCTCGATACTGCAGAACCGAGAAGGCGATATTAAGAATATTTCTCACCAGACTGAATATGACCCAGGTAGTGTTCCTGTCCTGGCTCATGCAAATCCTGAAGCGGTAGACACGGCCCTCACCCAACTCGAACGGAATGCACGCGAGGCTGCTGGGAACAGTGGGACCGTTTCAGTCGTATTGGCTACCGACGGCGAGTGGGCAACGATTCAGATTGTTGACAATGGCCCAGGCATGACCGCGGATTTCTTACAGAACGAGTTGTTCGCTCCATTTCGCTCAACAAAAGGTTTGAGTGGGATGGGCATTGGAGCGTATCAGTCGCGCGATCTGATTCGTGGCTGCGGTGGAGACTTACAAGTTGAGAGTAAAGTAGGTGTAGGTACCACGTTCACAATCAAGTTACCCTTGGCGCGAGTTTAACCGCGTTTCCCTATGGCTGAGCCGAGCACAAAAAGCGACAGAACCCTGTTAATCGTTGAAGACGACCCGGGTCTCCAAAGCCAGATGCGTTGGTGTTTCGACCGTGCCCAAGTGCTAGTTGCTGATAGTCGCCGCGACGCTGAGGACGTCTTGGCGAAGCACAAACCGAGCGTGGTTACCTTGGATCTTGGCCTGCCGCCGGATGCCGGGGGTACGTCAGAAGGGTTCGCGCTGCTCGCCAGTATTAGTGAACACAGCCCTCGCACAAAAGTAATCGTCATCACCGGGCGCGAAGAACGCGACACCGCATTGCAGGCCATAGCTTCCGGCGCCTACGACTTTTACCAGAAGCCGATCGATTCCCAAACTTTGCGATTTGTCGTTGAGCGCGCCTTTCGGCTCTCCGAGCTAGAAGAACAAATCCGCAAGCTTGGCGAGGAGAGTGCTGGTGTTACGCCACTTCCAGGCTTGCTAGCGACTAGCCAATCAATGCTGACATTGTGCGAGCAACTCAAGCGGGTAGCACCGACGGAAACCAGCGTTCTGATAACGGGCGAAACTGGTACAGGGAAAGAAATTCTGGCGCGCAACATCCACGATCTAAGTAAGCGCGACGGTGGAGCGCTAGTAACCATAAACTGCGCCGCCATTCCCGAAAATCTACTCGAAAGCGAATTGTTCGGTCACGAGAAAGGCAGTTTTACCGGCGCGCATGCGCGCAAAATTGGTAAAGTCGAAGCAGCCAACGGTGGAACATTGTTCCTGGACGAGATCGGAGATATGCCAACTCCGTTGCAAGCAAAAATACTGCGGTTCCTGCAGGAACGTTCATTTGAACGAGTCGGCGCGACCCAGTCACTGTCGGCTGACGTCCGGGTAATCGCAGCTACGCACCGGAATCTCGCGCAAATGATCGAGGCTGGCGATTTTCGCGAAGACTTATATTTCCGCCTCAGCGAAATTTGTCTCGAACTTCCCCCATTGCGCGACCGTGGATCTGACGTCTTCCTGATAGCCCAACACCTGCTGTCGCAGAATGAAACCGGGCGCTCACTAAAATTTACTGAGGACGCAGTCGAAGCAATTGAAGCCTACCCGTGGCCAGGGAATATCCGCGAATTGGAAAACCGCGTGCGGCGCGCTGCAATCCTAACGGATTCTAATGCGGTCTCTGCCGAAGTACTACAACTTGCGGAATCAAGTGGTGAAACGGTTAAGAAATTGAAGGTCGTCCGTGCAGAAGCGGAATCGCTCGCGATAACTAGAGCACTTGCCGCTGCAGGCGGCAATGTTAGCGAGGCGAGCAGACTGCTTGGCGTTTCCAGGCCCACGCTTTACAACCTGATTGAGAAGTACAGCATCATCACGAGCAGTTCGGAAGACGATTGAGTTCGCGCGACATTCCCTACAAGACGGTGTTGGTGACCGGTGGTGCAGGGTACATCGGCACTCACATGTGCGTAGAGCTTTTACAGAATGGTCATGCCGTGGTGGTGTTGGACAATCTCTCCAACTCATCTAGCAAAAGTATTGAAGCGGTAAAACATATAACCCAGAAGCCCGTCACATTCATCAATGGTGATGTTCGAGATGCATTGGCTCTGGCTCGCGTGTTCGATGCTCACCTGATTGATGCTGTGTTGCACTTTGCCGGATTGAAAGCCGTCGGTGAATCGGCTGACACACCGGTCAAGTATTATGACGTCAACGTCAATGGCACACTCAAATTGGTTGAAGCTATGTCAGACGCGGGATGTAAAACGCTTGTCTTTTCTAGTTCGGCAACGGTTTATGGTATTCCTGAGAAAATGCCTATTGGTGAAAGTACGCCAACTTATGCGATAAATCCTTACGGGCGCTCCAAACTTATGGTCGAAGAGGTCTTGAGGGACTTGTACGCATCTGACCCAGACTGGCGAATCTCATTGCTGCGCTACTTCAATCCGGTTGGCGCGCATGCTTCCGGTGAGATAGGGGAAGATCCAAATGATATCCCGAACAACCTCATGCCCTACATCGCCCAGGTTGCGGTCGGCCGGAGAGACAAGCTAAACGTGTTTGGCGACGACTACGAAACGCACGACGGTACCGGTGTTCGGGACTACATTCATGTTGTCGATCTGGCACGCGGTCATCTAAAGGCGTTGGCGCATCTGGCCAGCGAACCAAAACTTACGGTTTATAATCTCGGCACAGGCAACGGCTATTCAGTCATTGATGCGGTGCGCGCTTTTGAAAGGGCAAGCGGACGATCGGTTCCATTCGAAGTGCAAGAACGCCGACCAGGTGATGCCGCTGTTTCGTTTGCAGACGCGAGCAAAGCTCGGGTCGAGCTGGATTGGCAGACAGAGTACGACCTGAATCGGATGTGTGAAGACGCGTGGCGATGGCAGCGCGAACATCCGATGGGATACGAGGACTAATTGACGGAACGGTATTGAGATCCATCAGGCAAGCCGTCATTATTCGCAGCCGTCGGAGGGGTGGCTGAGCGGTCGAAAGCACTGGTCTTGAAAACCAGCGAGGGTAATACCTCCCAGGGTTCGAATCCCTGCCCCTCCGCCATCTATCGCGCTAGTAGCCGCTAACCAAACACCCCGAATTGACCATAATTGACCATGTAAATATCAGCCGAGAGTTTTTCCGATGGAATCTGCGGCGGCTTGGTCCATTCCTGGCAGCAGGTGACCGTAGGTATCTAGCGTGATTTTGATGGTGGAATGCCCCAGCCTCTCGCAGATGGTCTTAATGTTGATGTTGTCTTTGATGAGCTGAGAAGCGTGGCTGTGGCGCAGTCCATGGAGTGTCAAATCGTTGAACTGCGTTCCTTTCACTCTGGCCTTGAAAGAATGCGAAAGCACATCAGGCGACATTGCCTCACCTAGAGGCGAAGCGAATACAAACCTCTTATCGTGGTATAAGTCACCTGTTTTCAACTTTTCTTGGGCTTGGCGAGCACGCTGTGCATTCATTTCCGTCACAGCCTGACTAGGCAGCGTGATTTTGCGGGTACTTTTCTTGGTCTTGGGTGACTTGAGAATGAGCGCCTTACCATCTCTGACTAGTGTTCGCTTTACATCAATCACGTCGCCTTCCAACGGGTCCCACTGCAGACCACACAGCTCTCCACGGCGCATACCCGTAGCCAACGCGATGAGCACCATGGCGCGTAGTTGACCGCTAAATAGCCCTAGCAATTCCTTGTTGTCGGCAGCGTCAATGGAGTGAATATTGCTCTGTTCAGGTGACGGTTTCGCGTCATCGCTGACAAACTCAGTTTCAACCGTTTTAACCAGTTTCTTGCGATGGGCATCCTTGAGCACTTTCCGTAGCAAGTCATGATGGTGCTTTATTGTTTGCTCGCTCAGCGGTTGTTTTCGCTTCTTCTGGTAGTACTTTTCCAAGTGTTCGAAGTTAAGGGACTGGATAGGAATGTGCCCGAGTTCTAGCTTTAGATGCTTATTGATGATGATGCGATAACCATCGAGCATCGTCGGTGAGCCGCGCTTGACCGCAATCCATGCATCAAGAAATTCGCCAAGAGACTGTTTTGTTGGGTCAACGTGGTCACCCTGCCCTATTGCGGCTAACCGCTCTGTGAGTAGCTCCTCTGCCTGGCGCTTCAGACCTTTGACCGTTTCCTCTATCGGTTTTTCGCGACCAGGCACGTAGTACCTGATTTGCCAAGAATGTTTGCCTCGCCTGCGTATGCTGCCTCTCATGATGTAGCCTCCCGCCTTTTGTTCCGTGCCCAATACCTCTGTTTACATGGTTTGCCTGGGCAAAACTCACGTAAATTATTCCGTTTCGGACCTCGCGCAAAAAGGTCACTACACTCTCTGCAACGACCAAAATCTGTTTGGCTGACGATTGATTGAGCTGCCTGCAGAAGCACCACGTCCATCAGACCGTGAACGCGAAATCGCAACTCTGGGTGGAGACCAGTCAAAGTAAAGGATGGTGCAGTAGTGGCGCAACTACTTCAGAAGCGAGTTCAGGAACAGTAGGAGCAGTTATGCCTTGGAAGCCAGGACAATCAGGTAATCCAGGAGGACGCCCTAAAGGAGCCAAGGACAAGCTCAGTAAAGCTTTCTTCGCAGAGATCACAGGCCATTGGGAAGAACATGGTATGGATGCCATTCACCGCGTATGGGAAGACAAGCCTGAGGTCTACGTGCAGGTGATTTCGAGACTGATGCCTTCAGAGTCAGAATTGAACCTCAACACGGGAACAGCAGAGTCACTAAGCACGGCTGAAATACTGTCGATTTTGGAAAGCAGGAAGAAGAGCGCATGAGGCTCATTCATGTGGCACTGCACCACAAATTTCCTAAGCCATTGAATGTGCGCTGCACCAATCACGTGCTCAGTCACCATAATTATAGGTGTCTGCGTAACTCACTGACATAACGCGCTTTTGTCATTGCATTGCGCATAACACATGGATTGCTAAATTGCAGGCCGCTCATATTCCGACAGCAGAACTTGAGGCAGTGCTAGAACTAAGAGCCAAGGCCATGCAGCACCTGCTGGACTTCACGCAGTACACCAAATCTGACTACATTGTTGGTCCGCACCATATTGCCATCTGCGATGCCTTAGAACGCCTTGAGCGTGGTGATATAGACCGACTGATGATTCAGGCACCCCCACGCCATGGTAAGTCAGAACTCGCGAGTAGACGCTTTCCTGCGTGGTATATGGGTAGAAACCCAGCGCATCAAATCATCGCCGCAAGCCATGGTGACGCCTTTGCTCGCGACATAGCTATAGACGTGAGACAAGTCATCGAAAGCCCTGAATACGGTGAACTGTTTGATGCCAAGCTAAATCCGGCTACCAGGGCAGCAGACAACTGGCGACTTTCGCAGGGTGGCATGTACTACGGCGTCGGTATTGGGGGTAGTTCAGTGGGTAGGGGTGCCCATCTTCTTGTGATTGACGACCCCATTAAGGGCAGACAGGAAGCCGACTCACTTACCGAGCGAGACCGAGGATGGCGTTGGTTTCAATCGGTTGCTTATCCACGGCTGATGGAGAACGGGAAGATAATTCTAATTTTTACTTCGTGGCATACCGATGACCTGGGGCAACGAATACTCGAAAACGCGGCAGATGATGAGTGGACCGTAATAAAACTACCCGCGATAGACGATGAAGGTGCCGCCTTGTGGCCTGAGCAGTTCCCAATCGAAAGGCTGGAACGCATCAGAGCAAGCATCGGAGCGCGTGAGTGGAATGCTCAATACCAACAGGAACCTGCACCTGAAAGTGGGACATACTTCGAAAGGTCCTGGTTTGATGGGCGCAGATATACAGACCACCCTGAAACCTTAACCAATTACATCTGTACGGACTTCGCTTTGACTGATGACGGCGACTACACCGAGTTTGGTGTGTTTGGCGTAGATGGCGACCAGAAAATCTATGTGCTGGATTGGTGATCAGGTAGGGAGCCGTTGGATAAGTCCATCGATGCGTTGTTGAAACTCTGTGCCCGATATAAACCACGAATTGTGTATGGCGAGACAGGCCAGATTAGGCGGGCTTTAGAACCCTTCCTTCAGGAACGGATGCGGGAGTCAGGTACTTACGCCTATTTCGAGTGGATACACCGTCTCGCTGACAAAGCAGCCATGGCGAGTGGATTCAGGGCCAAAGCCTCAATGGGGGATACTCACTTCCCCAAGGTGGAATGGGCAGAACGAGTGATAGACCAGCTCTGTGCATTCCCTGCGGGTAGATATGACGATTGTGTCGATGTATGTGCCCTTCTTGGACTCGGTATTGACCAAATCAGAGGTACTAAGCCTAGACCCCCGTTTGCACGTAAGCGCAAGCAAGCGTCCTCGTGGATGACACGCTAGCTCGTGGATGACTAGGTGAAACCAGATGGACGTTGTTCAGATTGTGATTCTGTTTGTACGCGGCCTGAACTGGTCGGGACTAAGTGCTGGCGCCATTGGTGTCCGGGTCACTATCAACCAGAGGAAAGT
>Ga0315336_1003574_pt1 | contig 20339 bp, 14 predicted proteins | sample ASW5metaG_FD_204512 | JGI IMG/M metagenome (GOLD analysis project Ga0315336, IMG submission 204512) | Ammonia-oxidizing marine archaeal communities from Monterey Bay, California, United States - ASW #5 | ecosystem: Environmental > Aquatic > Marine > Intertidal zone | place: USA: California... | reverse complement strand
GTTGCCCGAAGATGACGGGGATGGCGAATACGCCGCGGTGTCTGATCCTCAGTACAGCATCGGGATGCAAACGGTCATCCACATCGCCGCCTCGCACGTGCAGTCGGCGGGTAAGGATCAGGTCGATGGCGGCAACGTGCTCGCGGCGCTTTTCCGGGACCAGGATTCACACGCGGTGTATTTCTTGCTCAAACGAGACATCAGTCGACTCGATGTAGTCCGTTATATTGCGCACGGTGGCGGCAGTGCACCGGTCGGCGATAGGTTTGTGAACGGTGACGGCGACATCGAAGATTTCGAAGAGGCCATCGGTTCACCTAAAGATCCGCTAGCGCAATTTTGTGTCGATCTGAACGCGAAGGCTGCGGCAGGACGTATCGACCCACTGATCGGCCGTCGCGCGGAAGTCGATCGTGCCATTCACATTCTCGCTCGGCGTCGAAAGAACAATCCCATCTTCGTTGGCGATGCCGGCGTCGGTAAGACCGCCATCGTCGAAGGGCTTGCCCTGCGCATTCATCAGGGTGAAGTGCCCGGGTGTTTGGCGGCGACGAATATCTACGCGCTAGACATGGGCAGTCTTCTGGCGGGAACGAAGTACCGTGGTGATTTCGAAGAGCGCATGACCGCCGTACTCGACGCGATCATGGCAGATGGCGGCGACCGGATTCTGTTTATTGACGAGATTCACAACGTGATCGGTGCCGGCGGTGCATCGGGCGGGGCGATGGACGCCTCGAACATGCTCAAGCCGCCGTTGGCCACGGGCGATCTCAGTTGCGTCGGCACCACGACTTACAAGGAATACCGCAACGTTTTCGAGAAAGACCACGCGCTCTCGCGTCGTTTCCAAAAGATCGAAGTCGCCGAGCCGACGATCTCTGAGTCACTCGATATTCTGAGAGGCCTGCAGCCGAGCTACGAGAAGTTCCACGCGGTGGTTTACGCCCCTGCGGCGGTACGCGCAGCCGTCGATCTTTCTGCGCGCTTCATCAACGATCGCTTTCTCCCCGACAAGGCCATCGACGTGCTCGACGAAGTCGGCGCGGAGGTGAAACTGCGCAAGCGGCGCGTCGAAAGTGACAAGCCGCCTCGGGTTACAACGAAAGATGTCGAGACGATGGTCTCGCGCATCGCGAAGATCCCGCCGAAGACCGTCCAGTCTGACGATCGCAAGAAGCTTGAAACGCTTGACCGCGACTTGAAGCTACTGATCTACGGTCAGGACTCGGCTGTTGCGGAAGTCACGCAGACCATCCGCTTGTCGCGTGCAGGCTTGGGTGAGTCCGAGAAGCCGATCGGATCGTTCCTGTTCGCAGGCCCGACCGGCGTGGGCAAGACTGAACTCGCCCGCCAACTCGCGAGCGTACTGGGCATTGAGTTCATCCGCTTCGACATGAGCGAGTACATGGAGAAGCACGCCGTGTCGCGTCTGATCGGTTCACCGCCGGGCTACGTCGGTTTCGATCAGGGTGGTCAGCTCACCGAGGCGATCCATCGACATCCGCATGCGGTGCTTCTGCTCGACGAACTCGAGAAGGCCCACGAAGACATCTTCAACATCCTCTTGCAGGTAATGGACTACGCGACCCTCACGGACAACAACGGGCGCAAGACCGACTTCCGGCAAGTCATTGTCATCATGACGACCAATACCGGCGCGCGCGAGGGCAATGCCCGTGCGATCGGCTTCGAACAGGTCGCGAAGTTCGAAGACCGCAGCGTCAAGGCCATCGAGAAAGCGTTCTCACCGGAGTTCCGAAACCGCTTGTCGGCGACGGTGCAGTTCCAGTCGCTCGGTACTGATATTGCCGAGCAGATTGTCGACAAGATGATCACCGAACTCGAAGAGCGCTTGCACGCGAAGAACGTGACCTTGGTGCTCGAGGCGTCGGCAAGAAGCTATCTGGCGCGCAAGGGCTATGACGAGCAGTTTGGTGCGCGGCCGTTGCGCCGGTTGATCGAGGCGGAGATTGCGAGGCCGATCGCCGACGAATTGCTCTTCGGTAAGTTGTCGAAGGGCGGTGAGGTGAAGATTTCAGCCGCCGACGACAAACTCGAGTTCTCGTTCTGACGCTCGGCGCATTCGGGTGGTAGCGGGTATAACCCCATGGGCACTCTTCTCTGACTAGACACAGCCGCGCGAGCGGGGCTAGCTTGGTGGGTATGCTGCCGGACGCTTGGACAGGGGCTACGTCGAGCGACGTTGCAGCGGCCCGGTTTCTCGGAGGTCCGATATGTCTTTCTCCCGTCTCTCTCGCGTGTTCAGCGCAGTCCTGATTTTACTAGCTTCGTCCTTCCTGTTTCGCGTCGACTGCGCGTATGCCGCGTTTCATTTAGCCGACATCGATGAAGTCATGGTCAGCTACGGCGGCGACTCCGATGTTCAGTTCGTCGAGATCGTGATGCTCGTAGGAGGGCAGGGCGTCGTTGGGGGTTCTGTACTGGGCGCGTTCGACGATACAGGCGCATTCATCGGCGTGGTTTTGGCCCCCGTGCCCACGGGGGTTGCAGGCGGTGCCGACCGTCGTTGGATCATGGCGACCCCGGAGTTCGAGACAGTCAGTGGTCTCACCGCTGACTTTACCTTCCCAGGCGGTCTGCCCGTAGGTGGAGGGATGGTGTGTTGGGGCAAGCCCCCCGTGACGAGCATTCCCTCGGGCTACATCGATTGCGTCGCCTACGGCAGTTATTCGGGGCCCACCAACGGGCACATCGGTGTGCCGACGGCGCTACTCGCCGAAGGGCACAGCTTGGTGCGCACGAGCGACACGAACAACAGCAACGTCGACTTCGCTTGCGGTGACCCTGCCACACCCGAGAACAACGCGTTTCAGACCGTGGTGATGGCGGCGACCACGCCGTGCCCCGTGTGCGGCAACGACGCCAACGAAGAAGCCGAACAGTGCGACGGCACCGACGATGCCGCCTGCCCCGGTGATTGCTTACCGAGCTGCATCTGCGCCGTGTGCGGCGACGGCGCCGTGAACGCCGGCGGTGAAGTCTGCGACGGCGGCGACGACGCTGCCTGCCCCGGCCAATGCACTGATACCTGCAGTTGCGCTGTGTGTGGCGACAACGTCGCCGAGTCGCCGGTAGAAACCTGCGACGGCACTGACGACTCTGCCTGCCCGGGCAACTGTTTACCGCCGGCCAATCCGGACGAATGCCAATGCCCGTTCGGCGATCTCGACGAGTTCGCCTGCTACAAGGCGAAAGGGAAGGTGACGTTCCTGGCTAGCGTAGCCGACGTTTTCGACGCCACGACCGTTGAGTCGAAAGGAGCGAAGTTCCACTGCAATCCGGCCGAAATCATCGACGCGGGGACCGACGACGTGGATACCCACATCGTTGCCTACAAGATCAAGAGCCCGCATGTGAAACAGACTGGGTTGGATGTGACCGACAACTTCGGCACGTTTACCTACGATACCAAGAAAGCCCAGCTGCTCATGGTGCCGGCGGCCAAATCGATCGCGCCCGACCCGGCCCCCGGACTGCCGAATCCCACGGCCGGCGTTGATCGCTACCGTTGTGTGAAGATCAAGGCCAGCAAGGGGGCAACGAAGTTCCCGAAGGGCATCTTTGCTGCGGTGACCGACCAGTTCATCACCTCGATTGCGGCAGGTGAGATCAAGAAGCCGTCGCAACTGTGCGTCGCTACCGACAAGGACGGCGCGGGTATCATACGGCCCGGCGTTCATCTCATGTGTTACAAGATCAAGCCGATCAAGGTTGCGGTTGTCGGTGTTCAGACGAACGACGAGATCGGCGCGCTCACCTTCGATGTGAAGAAAGCGCAAGAGGTATGCTACCCGGCGTCGCTGCCGTAGCTCTGAGTGCCCTGCGCCGCGCGCTACTGGCCGTGGCAGAACAGGCAGTTCTCGTGGTTGCCTTCGCCGATAATCAGCGGATCGTTTAGCGGATCGGCATCTTGGTATAGAGCGATGCGCGTCGCTAGGTTCGCTACGCGATCGTCGAGTTCGGCGCGCCACAGGTATGGGTTCGGATTGAGGTCGGCGAACGTCACGGCGAGGTTGTAGGCGTCGGCTGCTGCCGGCGCGTCTCCCGCCTTTGCGTACAGGTCGCCGAACAACATAAATGATCCTTCTATGTTGCGCGGAGCGCGGCCGAGGTTACCGCAGATCTCCGCTTCGGTAAACGGTGAGCATCCGCTCGCCAATGCCTGGTCCATATAATCGATCGATTCGGTAAACAGCGGGTCGGTGTTGTCGACATAGATTCCCACCGTGCCGACGAAGTTGAAAACATTGAACAGGGGCCACAGCACGATGGCATCGCGCATACGGTCGAGCGCGAGTTGGGTACGAACAGGGTCGTTGTGGGTAATGCCGCCGACATAGGTGGCTGCGCCCAGGAACCCCGGAATACGTACATCGGCGGGCAGCAACGGTACTGCCGCGTCGAGCGCGGCTTCGGCCAGGTCGACTTCGTCGAGGACAAACTGCGAAGGGTTGTCCCAATCGAGTGTTTGGATTTGTCGGTACATGTGAAACATGCCCTTCAAAAACCACGCACGTCCATCGGTCGGGATCTCGACGACAGCCTGGTCGAATAGTGCGACCGCCTCAGCCTCGCGACCGTCGATCATGTTAATGGTATCCCAGAATGCGCGCTCGGCTTCGAAGGCGGTGCAGACCGATGTCGGGCCACGCGACGAGAGTTTCTTGGTGGTGTTGGTGGTCAGCGCTGCGAAGCGACCGCAGTATTTTGTTCGGTCTGCATTGACCGAGAAGCGAACCTCGGCGAATGTCTCGCTCCCCGACAGCAAGGCGGCGTTTTCGCCGCGTATCTTGATGAGCAACTTGCCGTCGCCGTAGGTAATGCGGCGTACAGTCAGCGCCGCAGCCGAAGCGGCTTTGTAGCGATACTTGCCGAAATGGAGCGTCTGCCAGTTGCCGCAGTCGAGTTCGAGCTCGAGGCTGTCGCCCGAACTGGTGGCGACGCGTACCGAAGCGGGCATCGAGCAATCGGGGATTGCGAGCAGAGGAACATTGAGAAAACGTGCGATGATCTTGTGTTTCTCGGCGGCGCCGTTGCTACGGATACGCAGCGCGGTGCCGTTGCTGAGATCCGTCTGCGCCGCCGCTTCGTTTGCGACGAGGGTGAGGGCGGCCAGGAGAGCGACGGCGGGCAATCGGTGGTGCATGATTCAGGGGCTCCGTTTGAGACTGGGGTGTGGGCCGAATTGACCCTTTACCTCCCTCTAAACACCAAGCCTAGCCGCCGGGCGCTTGCGCTGTCAATTGCCCAACCGGCTTGACTCTGCACGTGCTGGTCACGCAGCGGTACATCCACGGTTTTTACCTATAAAGGACCTCCCCGTGCGGGGGTGGCGGGTCGCCCGCGCATCGGATAACTTTGGTATTAATCTGGCGCGGAGCCAGTGCTGGTCCGCCTACCTACGTAATTGGGTGATCCGGGGACCGGAGGGGAGAATGGCACCGAGGCAACCTAACGAAGAGCGACGTCTTAGCTGGCCCACCATATTCTTTATTTTTGGTACGACGGCCGGAGCGCTGCTGTGGCCGGTGTACGCATACTTCTACGGAGTGACCGGTGGCGAGATTCTTCTTGCCGTTGTCTATTTCGTCGCCACGGCGATGTCGATCACGGTGGGCTACCACCGTCTGATTGCCCACCGGTCGTTTGCGTGCCGTTCTTGGGTGAAGGCCGTTTTTCTGATCGTGGGCTCGGCTGCGTGGCAGGGGAGCGCTCTCGAATGGGCGTCCGATCACATCCGTCACCACGGATACACCGACACCGGCAAAGACCCGTACAACATCCAACAGGGATTCTGGTACGCCCACATCGGATGGCTCTTCTGGCGACGCGAGGATGACGAGAGTGATTTTCCCCCACACCTCGCGCAAGATCGTCTCATCGATCTCCAACATCGGTACTATCTGCCGTTGGCAATCGTGACGAGCTTCGTGGTTCCGTTCCTAATCGCCGGAACAGGCGGCCTGATGCTTGCGGGTGTCGTACGAATCGTTCTCGGACATCACGTTACCTGGCTGGTAAACTCCTGGGCCCATGTCGGCGGCAGCCGGCCGTATAACCCGACTGTGTCGGCTACCGATAACTGGATGGTGGCTCTGTTCACGTTCGGAGAGGGTTGGCACAACTACCACCACACTTTTCCGAACGACTACCGCAACGGTATTGGCGCGTTCGCATGGGATCCGAGCAAATGGCTCGTCTGGTCGATGTCGAAGCTGGGGATCGCTTGGGACCTCAAGCGCATCGATTCCACGGTGCGTTGGAAGAAACGCGTGACGAGCTTGCTCGACTACGCCGAGGAGCAAGACGCCATTTCGCTCGAGCGTTTGCGCCAGACCAAAGCCGGACTCGAACGTCAGATTGAAGAGAGCCGAGCGCGGGCCGAACGCCTACTGCGCGATAGTTTGCAGTACGAACAGGCGGCACACGAGAACATGCGTGAGCTGCGCGAGCGGGTAGGGCGTTATCTAAGCGACAAACAAGAGGCGCTTACCGAATCGAGCCGCAAACGACTCGAGCGAGCGTGCGAGGCTCTCGACAGCCTCGATGTGTACCAACGACTGTTGGATCGGGTGGCCCTGGCCGAAACGCGTCTCACACCGGCATAGTCGTGCATTGATGGTCGTCGTGCGATTGATGCTTGCCGCGCGATTCGCGCGAAGTCAGTAGCCGCCGAATAGATCGCCCTGTACCCAACCACGTGCATCGGGTGCACCGATGGGCGTGACGTCGGGGCGCGGCGGGCGTTTGGGAATCGATTCCACGGTCTGCGCCCGGTCGCTCCATTTCTGGAACTCCCCCAGCCACATAAAGCCGTTGCAGTTGGCGCGCGTCTCGAAATCCCCTTTTCGCTGACCGCTGTGGCAGAGGTAGTGCCACGCCTCGTGCCCCGCCGCGAAGACCAGCAAGTCATCGGGCGAGCCGAAGCTTTCTTCGTGCCATATAAGTTTATACGGGCGCGACGACAGTCCGCGCCGCGCAGTGGCCTGCGTGGCCACGCCATAGGCTGCACGCCTCGGATAACGAAGCCGCTTTTTCACCGCGACGACGATCCGCTGGTCCGCGAAGCGGTAGTAGCCGTTTAGATCGCGCCCTTTGGCGCGCGTGTATTTTATGTGCAGCGATACGCCGCTGGTATCGAACCGCGCGAACTTGGCTTCGATGAACGCCTGCGCGTGGTCCATCTTCTCGGTGAAGTTCTTTATCTCCACTTCTGCATCACCACCACAACCACAACTTCCAACGTGACAGTGTAACGGATTCGTGGCGGGCGTCGAGTGGTCCGCGGCTGCGCTCTGCACAGCGGCCTTGCTCGCGCACGCAGACCTGCTGGGCTAGCCTGAAGGGTTCATGTCATCCGACCCCCCGCACGAAGAACCCAGCACCGAGTCCGTCGACATGCCGGAGGACGCCGAAACCGCGTCACAAAACCCCTCCGGCGCTCTTGCCGCCAAGGCGGCGATCGTTGATCTCGATGCGCTCAGCACACACCCGCGTACCCGCACGCGAACGATGGATCTGTGGCGGCTGGCTTGGCCAGTCATGCTCTCGATGGTTCTGGTCACCGTGGTCGGTCTGGTGGATATCGCGATGGTCGGGCAAATCGGCTCCGACGCGCAGGCGGCCGTTGGGTATGCCACCCAGTTCTTCTTCATGGCCCAGTCGGTGCTGTTCGCGGTCAGTTTTGCTTGTGTGGCGCTGATGTCGCGCTTTATCGGGGCCGGTCGCGTCGACGAGGCTCGTCGCGCGATGGCCGCTTCGATGGCGATTGCGGTGGGCACCGCGGTAACGCTGGTTGCGGTGACGCTTGCCGCCCCGCGCCGGGTTTTGCTCGCACTGAACGCCGAACCGCATGTCGTCGAGATGACGATTCCCTATCTCGAGTTGGTCATGGTGTCGACGATTCTTCTCGCGGCGGCCCTTGTCATGGAAGGCGCACTGCGTGCGGATCGCAATACGGTAATCGCGTTGCGCATTTCGGCGGTGGTTGCGGCGGTAAAGATCGTGTTGAGCTGGGGGCTCATCTTTGGTGAGTTCGGTTTCCCGCGCCGCGAACTTTTGGGTGCCGGCCAAGCGACCGTTCTCTCGCAGGTCGTCGGGCTCGTTCTGTTCACGATCGTCATCAGGCGACGCGACGCGAACTCTCCGGCAGCATTTCGCCTCGACGATCTTGTACACAGCGGCAAGTACTTCGCCGAGGTGGCGCGCATATCGGTCCCCGGCGTGGTGGAACGCCTCGCGCTCAACTTCGGTCTGTTGGTCTACTTCGCGTTGCTCGGCGTGTACGGCACGGCCGCGGTCGCGGCCTATACGATCGGCGTGCGTGCGCTCTCGTTCACTTGGGTACCCGGTATCGGATTGGCCCAGGCCGCGGGCGCGCTGGTCGGCCAAGCACTCGGGCGTGACGATTCGGACGACGCCGAACGCATCGGCGTGCGTGCGGCCTGGCTATCGTTTGGCGTGGCCGCTGTGCTGGGCTCCATCGCGGGGCTGGGCCGTGGGCCGTTGTCGCGCGTGTTCACCAACGACACGGCCGTCGTTGAGGCGCTTGATCCTTTCTTGCTGTGCCTGGCTATCGCGCAGCCGATGCTTCAGCTGCACTTCACGCTCGGCGGTGTGCATCGTGGCGCCGGCGAGACCTGGACGCCGATGATGGCGGCAACGATCGGCAACTGGGCGGTCCGAGTGCCGATCACGATGTTCTTGGTCTACGTGGTGCACGCTCCTGTGGCTTGGCTGTGGGTGGCGATCATTTTCGACCACGCCACGCGCGCGATTTGGCTGTTGGTCGGCTTCCGCGGTGGCAAATGGAAAACTACGCTGCGCGATCGCCTCGCAGCGGCCGAAGCGCAATCGTAGCTTCGAGTGTTAGATATTGAGCGCGCGTTTATCGGTTGCCAGCGCCGCTTCTTTGAGCGCTTCGGCCAACGTGGGATGTGCATGCGTCGAACGTGCAATGTCTTCGGCGCTGGCCGAGAACTCCATGGCGACGACCGCCTCTGCGATCAGTTCTGACGCGTTCGCACCGAGTACGTGAATGCCGAGCACGCGGTCGGTTTTCGCATCGGCGATGACCTTGACGAAGCCCTCGGTGTTGCCGGTACAGCGCGCGCGTGAGTTGGCGGCCAACGGGAACTTGCCGGTGCGCACTTCGTGCCCCGCCTCGGCTGCCTGGGATTCTGTCAGTCCGACGCTGGCCAGTTCGGGCCAGGTATAGACGACACTCGGGATGGCATCGTAGTTTACGTGGCCTGCCACCCCAGCCATCCGTTCGACGGCCGCCACCCCTTCGTCTTCGGCCTTGTGGGCGAGCATGGGGCCGGCGATCACATCGCCGATAGCGAAAATACCGGCGGCCGAGGTTTCGAAATGAGCATTGACCGGAATGCGTCCGCGCTCATCCGTCGCGACATCGACCGCTTCCAAGCCGAGGGCGTCGGTGTACGGCCGTCTACCGACCGCTACCAGCACTACGTCAAAGCGCTCTTCGGTAGTCTCTTTCTTGGATTCGAGTTTGATGACGACGCCGCTCTTGTCGCGCGATATTTCCGAGGCCGTAGTCGAGAGCTGAAACTTCATTCCCTGTTTGCCCAGCGACCGCATGAGCATCTGTGCCGCGTCCTTGTCGGCACCGGGCAAGACCTGATCCATATATTCAACGACCGTGACGTCGCTGCCGAGCCGGTTCCATACCGAGCCGAGTTCCAGCCCTATCGCGCCGGCACCAACGACGAGCAGCCTCTTGGGCGCCGTAGACAAGCAGAGCGCTTCGGTCGATGAGATGACGCGCTTACCGTCGAAGGGCAGCGAGGCGAGTTCAGAGGCCTGGCTGCCGGTGGCGATCAAGATGCGCTTGGTGTCCAAGGTCGTTTCGCCCGAGTCGCCGGAGACCACCACGGTGCTCGGCGTGCTGATGCGTGCCGTACCGGTATAGGTATCGATAGCGTTCTTTTTCAGCAGGCCTGCGATTCCTTTCTGAAGCTGTCCGACGATGCCGGTCTTGCGCTTCATCATGGTGGCGATGTCGATCTTCGGTGTACCGGTTGTGATTCCGTGTTCGGCGAGACCGTGGGCGAGTTCATAGTAGCGCTCGCTCGTGTCGAGCAGCGTCTTGCTCGGGATGCAGCCTATATTGAGGCAGGTTCCGCCCGGTCGAGCGTCCTTTTCGATGCAGGCGGTGCGTAGACCGAGTTGTGCGGCACGAATCGAGGCGATGTAGCCGCCCGGGCCCGAGCCGATGACGATCAGGTCGTATGGTTTGATATCCGGCATTTCTCGTTAACGCCTAGACACCGAGCAGCATGCGTTCCGGGTCTTCAATACGCTCTTTGATGCGCACGAGGAACGAGACTGCGTCTTTCCCGTCGATCAGACGGTGATCGTAAGACAGCGCGACATACATCATTGGGCGAATGACGATCTCGTCGTCAACCACGACCGCGCGCTTCTCGATCTTGTGTAAGCCAAGAATTCCGCTCTGCGGCGGGTTGAGGATCGGCGTCGACATGAGCGAACCGAACACTCCGCCGTTCGAAATCGTGAAGGTGCCGCCGGACATGTCGGCCATAGACAGCTTGCCGTCGCGCGCGAGCGCTGCAAGCCGGCCGATCTCGCGTTCTAGTTCCGCAAGCGACATCGTATCGGCGCCCTTTACGACGGGAACAACCAACCCCTTCGGCGTCGAGGCAGCGATGCCAAGATGGACGCGCTTGTTGTAGACGATTTCGTTCTGCTCGATGCGGGCATTGACGGCCGGTACATCGGCGGCGGCGAGCACCGAGGCGCGCGAAAAGAACGACATGAAGCCGAGATTGACCCCGTGGGCGTCGGCGAACTCTTGCTTGTAGCGCTTACGAAGCGCCATGACGGCACTCATGTCTATCTCGTTGAACGTGGTCAGGATGGCCGCGGACTGCTGGGCGCCCAACAACCGCGAGGCGATCGTGCGCCGCATGGGCGACATCGCGACGCGCTCGACTTCGTCTTCCGGCACGGAGGGCACCGGAGGCAATGTGGGTGCGATCGGCGTAATCGTAGCAACGGTAGCGGCTGCAGTGGCGGTAGTTGTGTCGGCGCCGGGTGCGCCGGCCGTGGCGCGTCCGGAACGGATCAATGCCAGACCAGGGGAAAGACGTCTCTCGGATGACGGGGGCACATTGGACGGCACGGCGACCGGGGTTGGTTCGGCGATCCCGGCCGACGCGTCGAGGTGGGCGAGCACATCGGCTTTGGTCGTGCGACCGCCGCGTCCGGTCGCGGCGATGACGGTCGCATCGAGACCGTGCTCGTCGACCAGACGGCGGGCGGCGGGACTGAGTATCGGTTCGTCGGGAGCTGCGTTGGCGGCGACCGGTGTCGGCTGCGGCTCCTGGCGCGGTTCGTCTTGTGGTTCCGGCTTGGCGGGAGCGGGCACTGCGGCGAGTTGCACCGCGGCCGGCTTGGCCTTCTTGGTGGCATCGCCGGGTTCGATGCGTGCGATCGTGTCGCCAACGTTCACCGTCTGACCGGCCTCGGCCGTGATGTGCAGCGTGCCGGACGCAGTGGCGGGCAATTCCACGGTAGCCTTATCGGTTTCGAGTTCGGCGATTGGCTCGTCGGTTTCGACGTGGTCGCCTTCACCGCGTAGCCACGAGGCGATTACGGCTTCCGTGATCGACTCACCGAGATCGGGAATTACGACATCAACCGGCATGAGCTTTCTCCTCATCGACCAGTTTGGGGCTTAGTTTGAAGGCTTGGTCTATCAACGCGTGTAGTTCCTTGCCGTGGATTTCGAAAGAGCCTGTGGCCGGACTGGCCGCTTCCTCGCGGCCGATGAACGCAGGGGGGCGATCGGGACCGAGAAGGGCCTCGAGCTTCGGACGAATATATTGCCAGGCACCTTGGTTCTGCGCTTCTTCTTGTACCCAAAACACGTCGGCACCTGATGGATAGCGTGACAGGATCTCGCGCAGTTCGTTCTCGGGGAACGGGTAGAGCTGTTCGACGCGAATGATGGCGATCTTGTTTTCGACGCGTGCTTCGCGCCCGACCAACAGGTCGTAGTACACCTTGCCGCTGCACAGCAGAATGCGCTCGACCGCGCTTGCTTCGAGCGGCTCGATCTCATCGATCGCCGTCTCGAATACCTGATCGGTGAAGGCCGCTACCGGCGAGACCGCCAGTTTGAGCCGCAGCATGCTCTTGGGCGCCATCACGACCAGCGGCTTACGGAAGCTGCGGTGTATCTGACGGCGAAGCACGTGAAAGTACTGAGCAGGGGTGGTCGGGTACACCACCTGCATGTTCTCTTCGGCGCACAGTTGCAGGAATCGCTCCAGTCGCGCGCTCGAATGCTCGGAGCCTTGGCCTTCCAATCCGTGCGGCAGAAGAAGCACGATGCCGTTCTGTCGTTGCCACTTGGATTCCGAGGCCGCGATGAACTGATCGATGATGACCTGCGCACCGTTGGCGAAGTCACCGTACTGGGCTTCCCAGATGACCAGGTTGCGTGGGTCGGCCGATGCGTAGCCGAACTCGAACCCGAGCACGCCGGATTCCGACAGCATCGTATCGATCACGCGGAATCGTCCCTGGGCGCTATTCAGGTTGTTCAATGGTACGTAGCGCTTGTCGGTCTCGGCATCGTGGTAGACCGCGTGGCGCTGACTGAAGGTACCGCGGCTGCTGTCTTGCCCACTCAGGCGCACGTTGGTGCCTTCTATGAGCAGGCTGCCGAACGCCAGCATCTCGGCGCAGGCCCAGTCGACGCTGCCGTCATCTTGGAACATGGCCGCGCGGTTTTCGGAGAGTTTCTTCACTTTCGGGTGCGCATTGAACTCCGGCGGAATTTTTGTCGCGTCGTTCATGACGCTTTCTAGCAGCTGTCGCGGTACGTTGGTGTCGGCACCCCAATCGTTACCGGCCCAGCTCATGCCTTCCCAGATGCCGCCGAACGCGAATACCTTCTGTTGCGGCATGACATCGCGCGCGTAGTTGAGTGCCTTCTCCATGTGTGTCCGAATCTTCGTACGCTCGCGCTCGATGCGTTCATGGGTGATGCGTTCTTCGGAGATCAGGCGCTCGGCGTACAACTCGTGCACGGGCCGCTTTTGACGGATCTTGTGGTACATGAGCGGCTGCGTGAACGTGGGGTCATCCAACTCGTTGTGCCCGTGACGCCGGTAGCCGAGCAGGTGGATGATGACGTCTTCTTCGAAGTGCTCACGGAAGCCCATCGCCAGCTCGGCCGCCCGTACCGCCGCTTCCGGGTCGTCGGCGTTGACGTGGAAAACCGGTGCGTTGATGACTTTCGCCAGGTCGCTTGGGTAACGCGTGAAGCGTACGTCGCTCGGCGTCGTCGTGAAGCCGATCTGGTTGTCGACGATGACGTGGATCGTGCCGCCGTTGTGGTAGGGCTTCAGTTCAGAGAGCGACAGCGTCTCCATCACGATGCCCTGGCCGGTAAAGGCGGCGTCTCCGTGAATCAGGATCGGCATGACGCGCGAACGATGCACTGTATCTTGTAGGTACTGCTGCTTGGCGTGGACGATGCCCTCGACAACGGGATTGATGATCTCGAGATGGCTCGGGTTCGGCATCAACGAGACATGTAGCTTGTGTCCCTGACGGGTCACGTATTCGCGCGCATAACCGAGGTGGTACTTTACATCGCCGTCGCCCTGTACCGTTTCGGGCAGGAAGCTGCCTTCGAACTCGGCGAGCATCAGACCGTAGGGCTTGCCGAGTACGTTCGCCATGACGTTGAGACGGCCGCGGTGGCTCATACCCATGACGATTTCTTCGACACCGGCCGCGCCGGCGCATTCGACCAACCGATTGAGCATCGGCACGAGCGATTCGCCGCCTTCGATCGAGAAGCGTTTCTTGCCAATGTATTTCGTCGCCAGAAATTGCTCGAACGAATTGGTGCGCATCAGATCGCCAAGCAGCGATGCCGCTTCTTCGTCGGATAGATGCGCTTGGTTCAGGTCCGGCTCGATGCGCTTTTGCAGCCATTCGCGCTGCTCTTTGTCGGGAATGAACATGTACTCGACTGCGAGGGTGCCGCAGTACGTAGAACGCAGCTGAACGATGAGGTCGCGAAGTATTGCGCTTTCGCAGCCGTAGTAGTTCCGGCAGCTGACCTCGCGATCGAGATCCGAGTCGGTAAAGCCGAACTGGTCGAGTTCCAGTAGCGGATGGGTTGAATCGTTGGCGCCGAGCGGATCGAGGTTTGCGATCAGGTGGCCGAGTTCGCGATAGGAGTGCACGAGATCGAAGACGCTGAGGGTCGGTTCCGGCACCGAGATATCGGCGGTCGCTATCGGGGCGGCGGGCGTCGGAGCGACATGGGCACCGAGTTCGAAACCAGCGAAGAAGACTCGCCAGTGCTCTTCGACCGATTCCGGGTCGCTCGTGTAGCGGCGGTACAGCTCGTCGAGCTGCTCGGGGGTCACCTGGGCTAGAAGATCATCGGCCATAGCATCTACCATAATAGGACACGCGGCATAGCATGCGCCGCGTTTTCCTATACCAAGGGCCGTTCTATTTCACGCCGACGATATAGCAGATCCAGCAGGGGTCGCTTGGGGCCGTTTCGCGCTTGCGAAAGACTTCATCTTCGCCTTCCCAGTAGACATCAGCGCGCTTGAAACCGGCCTCCAATAGCAGCTCTCGGACCTCGGGGATCCCCCAGAGCCGCCAGTGGTAGAAGAAGGCCTTTTCGATCTTGCTGCCGTCGGGGAATTCGAAGTGGATGGCGAAGTCGCAGACATGCGAAATGGGGTTAAAGCGTATCTGCTCCCAGATGTAGTCAAATCCTTGATATCGCTTCTCTTCTTCGTGGTCCTCTTCCAGTACTTCTGAACCGCCGAGCATATCTACGAAGAAGACGCCCTTCTTGTCGAGATTGCGATAGGCGGCTTTGAAGTAGCCCAGTAGTTCCTTGCGCGTCATGAAGAGCTGAAACGAGAAGTTCTGGGCAGCGACCACGTCGGCCTTCGGGCCGTGGATTTTGCAGGAATCCTTGACCACCAGCGTGACGCGCTCTTGGGCCGTCTTCGAGATGAGCGGTAGATTGTTCTCGAGGCCCCAGTCTATGGGCTCAGGATCGAGGTCTACGCCGTAGGCGATGCGCTTGGGCTTGTTTTTGACCCACTCGCAGCACACGGCTGCCGTACCACAAAAGTCCTCTCTGAGAACCGTCGCGTTCTTGCCGAACTCCTTCTTGTAGATCTTGTTGAAGAACCACGCCTCGTGGTCGGGCGATTGCACGGCTCGTTGGTAGAGATCGTACTTGTCCGCGAGTGCCGCCATCGACATCCCCGCGCCCTTGTTGTTGCGCTTTCGCTTGCTCCGAGTTGCCTTTTTTGCCGTGGCCATCCCGACAATGTAGCGGCTCGCGGCCGACCGGTTAAGCCGAGTACGCATTTTGTGGGCGCGGACTCGGCGGGGCCGGTGCTACGCCCTAGGTATGAGAAGGCATTGCCCGAGAACCTAGAGCCCGGCTTCTAGGTGGACTCGGGCACGCGTCGGTCGCCCAGTCGTGTCTGATCTTGCGAGGCCTGCTGCGTTCCCGCATCCAACTGTAAGCCGAAACCGTCGGCCAATCGGGTCAGATGGTTGAACATACCCACGATGTGGACCACTTCGAGTAGGCCTTGGTCGTCAAGTCCCAGCGCACGCAACGGCTTCCAATCGTCCTCGGTCATCTTCGTCGGGTTGCCCGAGATCTTGTCGGCTACCGTGCATAGCGCGCGGTCGCGTTCGCTGAGCGTGGAGAGATCGTTCCAGCTTCGGGTCTTGATCGCTTCGACGAGCTCGTTGGTTCCGTCTTCGACACGCAGAAACTCTGCGTGAGATTGCGTTCAATAAAAGCAGTCCTGTGCCGCCGCCGCCACGCCCGCGATCATCTCGCGTTCGGCACGCGAGAGTACGCCCTCGGGGCTGAACATGATCTCGCTGTACATCACCATGAACGCCAGGCCGATGCGCGGGTGGGTTACGATGAGCCGGCCCATTGCGGGCAGAAAGCCAAAGTCGTAGCCGACCTCGCCGCCCTCGGGGATCATCGCACGGAGGTCGCTCTCGTCGATGATGTCGATCCAGGCCGGTGGTACTTGGGTTGTGGTCGCTGATGTCGTCATGGTCGTGTCTCCTTTCTTAGGCGATCAACTCCGAGAGTTTTCCGCGCTGGTAGGCGGCATCGCCGAGATAGGCCTGGTTGTGTAACTGGCGCTTGAACCAAAGATGGACGTCGCACTCCCACGTGAAGCCGATGCCGCCGTGCAACTGAACCGAGCGACTGGAGCAAAACGCGGCGGTGTCGGTGGCGGCGGCTTTTGCCATGCGCGCGAAGCGCAGGGCACGTTCCGGTTCCGTGTCGATCGCGCAGGCGGCGTTGTAGACCAACGAACGGGCGCGGTCGATATCGATCATCATGTTGACGATGGGGTGCTTCACGGCTTGGAAGAATCCGAGAGGGTGGTCGAACTGCGTGCGTATCTGAGCGTACTCGACTGTAGTCTGAAGCTGCCATTCGGCGGCACCACACATGTCGGCCGCCACGATCGTGAGCAGGTCCGGCGTTGCAGCGTCGAGCACTTGATCGCCGTCGCCGGGTGCTGAGATGATGTCTGCGGCTGCCGCTTCGACGCCGTCGAGCGAGAGGCGCGCCTGATCGCGCGTGAGGTCGACGATTTGATCGGGGACTATGGTGAGCCCGGGAGCCGACGCATCGACGGCGAATAGGCCGACCCCGGCGTCGCCGCGCGCCGAGACGATAAACTGCCTGGCCTTGCGCGCGTCCTGCACGAAGTAGGCTGTTCCTTCCAAGACATAGCTGTCACGCGACTTGCGTACGGCGACCGACGTGTCGCGGGCTTCCCAAGAACCGAATTCGTCGGTGATGCCCAAGCTCGTGGGGGTGCCGCCAACGATGCGCTCGAGTGCCGTACGGGGACCATCGGCCGCAGCGCTCGCAGCACGCGCAGCCGCGCGCAAGACCCGTGTCGCGAGCAACGTCGCAACGAGCGGCGAGGGCAGCGCCGCGCGGCCCGCCTCTTCAGCGAGTGCCGCCATCGCGACCATCTTCATGTCGACGCCGCCGGCTTCTTCGGGCGCGCCGAGTGTCGTCCAGCCGAGCGCGACCATCTGTTTCCACAGGTCGTCGTTCCACTCGGCCGGCTGGATATCGCTTTCGTAGGCCGCTTCATGGCTACCCGCGGTCGAGCGCCTGAGCGTGTCGATGCCGGCTTCCTTTTCGAGCAGGCGCCGCGCCGAGTCGCGCAGCATCTTTTCTTCTTCGCCGAATCCGAAGTCTTTAGGTTGCGCCATATCTTCTATTTCGATTTGGCCAGGCCGAGCACGCGCTCGCCCAGAATGTTGCGTTGCACTTCACTGGTTCCGGCCGCGATCGTCATGCCGAAAGAGTTGAGATAGGACAGCGGCCATTCGGCCTCGTCGGGGGCATTTTCGTCGGCGATGTAGAGCGTCGAATGGGCACCGGCAATCTCCAACCCGAGCTCCGACATGTCCTGCATCAATTCGGACGAAACGACTTTCATCTGCAGGGGCAGCCGCATCGGTGTATCCGAGAGCGCTTCGACCCGCCCGCGTCGTACATTTTGCTTGAGGCCCTCGATGCGTACGTAGAGCTGCATGAGCCGATCGCGGAATCCATCGTCGTCCCAAACCGACCCGTCGCCGCGCGGCGTGCGTTTGGCCAGCGCGATCAACGCGTTCATACGAACGTCGAGCGTGTGGTTGCCGCCGCCGCCGGCCGACTCGGCCGCACCGCGTTCGTGCAGCAGCGTTGTCATGGCCACGTCCCAGCCCTTACCGACCTCGTCTAGGCGTTGGCTGTCGCCGACGACCACGTCTTCGAAGAGCACTTCGTTGAAACCAGATTGGCCGGTGATCTTGATCAGAGGTTTTACGGTTACGCCGGGGGTGTCGGCGATCGGCACCAGAAAGTAGGTTATGCCGCCGTGCTTAGTATCGTTGCTGGTACGGCAAAGCATGATCATCCATTTGGCGAAGTGAGCGAGGCTGGTCCACACTTTGTGGCCGTTTATTGTCCAGTTGTCGCCGTCACGAACGGCAGGCGATTGTAGAGAAGCGAGGTCGCTTCCGGCGTTCGGTTCCGAGAAGCCCTGACACCAGATCTCTTCGGCCGATAGAATCGGCTTTACGTAGCGCCGCTTCTGTTCTTCGGTGCCGTGATGAAGAATCGTCGGTGCGGCCATGTTGAGTCCCACGACGTTGATCATGTAGGGCGTACCGGCGTGGCCCATCTCTTGGTTCGCTACGCGTTGGAACCCTTCGTGGCCGCCGCCGCCATACTCGGTGGGGTAGTCGGCGCCGACCAGGCCGGCCTCGTAACACTTGCCCTGCCAGGCGACGAGGTAGTCCTTGAGGTCCTCTTCGACGACTTCGATCGATATCTCGGGAATGCGCCGCGGCGCGGGTCCGGGCTTGTTCTCGGCGAGCCAACTGGCTGCGTGTTGTCGAAATTCCGCTTGTTCTGGTGTGTCTTTCTTCTGGCTCATAGTGTTCCGACCCTCGAGCGGGCGCTGGGAGATCAATCCACAACGCGAATCTTGGAGCAAACGGGCGCCGGCGACGAGTTCCATCGTCGCCGAGTTTCCGGAACAATCGCCCTATTCGCTACTTCGCGCCTACATCCGGGCGCGTCCGCAGGAGGATCCCGTACATGGCCATCGTTGAGCGACTCGACAAGATATCGAACGGAAGACGCACGCTGGGAATTCGCAACCCGGCGACTTTGGAAGACCTTGGCGAGATCGAAGTAGCCACTGAACAAGACGTACGCGAGGCCGTCGCCCGCGCACGCGCCGCGCAGCCCGCCTGGGAAGCGATCGGGGTAGAAGAGCGCGCCAAGTACATGTGGAAGTTGCGCGATCGCCTGATCGAACGTCAGGACGAGATCGTCGACATGGTTACCAAGGAATCGGGCAAGACGCGCATCGAAGCCTTGATGATGGAAGTCTTCGCCTGCTGCGACTTCATCACCTACTGGTCGAAACACGCGAAGAAGTCTTTGGCCGATCGGCGTGGGCGTGTGCATCTGATGCGCCCCATGAAATATTTGAAGTTCGTATACCGCCCGCACGGTGTGGTCGGCATCATCACGCCGTGGAACGGCCCGATCGCATTGGCGCTCAACCCGAGCGTGCAGGCGCTTCTGGCCGGCAACGCGGTGGTGCTCAAGCCGTCGGAAGTCACCCCGTTCTCAACCGACATTCTGAAAGACATGATGGATGAAGTCGGCGTGCCCTCCGACATATTCCAAGTCATCGTCGGCGACGGCGAAACCGGCGGCGCGCTTCTCGAATCGGGCGTCGACAAAATTTCGTTTACCGGCAGCGTCGCCACGGGACGGAAGATCGGTGAGGCCTGCGGCCGCAATCTGATTCCCTGCACGTTGGAACTCGGAGGCAAGGACCCCGCGATCATCTGTTCCGACGTCAACCTGGACCGCGCCGCGAACGGCGTCACGTTCAACGCTTTCTTTAATACCGGTCAGGTCTGTATGTCGGTCGAGCGTATCTACGTGGTTGATGACATCGCCGATGAGTTCATCGGCAAGGTTGTCGACAACGCGAAAGCGCTTCGCCAAGGCGCCGCCGGTGAGTTCGACGTGGGCTCGATCTGCATGGAGCGCCAGATAGGCATCATCGACCGACACGTCGTAGACGCGCGCGAGAAGGGCGCGACCATCCACACCGGCGGGCGGCGCAATCCTGATCTAAAGGGTCTGTTCTACGAACCGACTGTGATTTCGGGCGTAACGCACGACATGCTCATCGCCCGCGAAGAGACCTTCGGCCCGGTCATGCCGATCATCCGCGTGAAGACCGAAGAAGAAGCACTCGAGCTCGCCAACGACACCGACTACGGCCTCACTGCCAGCGTCTGGACCAAAGATATCAAGAAAGGCGAATCGCTAGCGCGGCGCATAAACGCCGGCTCGGTCGTGATCAACGACGCGAGTCTCACCTACGGCATACTCGAAGCTCAATTCGGCGGCGTGAAGAACAGCGGCGTCGGGCGCGTGAACGGAGCCGGTGCTCTGCACGCGTACTGCTACGAGCAGCCGATCATCATCGACCGCTTCGGCCGTGACACCGAACCCAACTGGTATCCCTTCACGTTGAAGGACTACGAGGGAATGCAAAAGGCGTTGAAGTTCCTTTACAAGACGCCGATTGGTCGGTGGATGGCGTAGGGGAACGCTCGGTGCCGATGCCCCACCTGCAACGGGGTGTGCATTGATCCCGCCCAGGCCTGTATCGCCGATCCCGCCGGCGGAC